>Ga0209336_10000198_pt1 | contig 30739 bp, 31 predicted proteins | sample LinPmetageLP32_FD_184042 | JGI IMG/M metagenome (GOLD analysis project Ga0209336, IMG submission 184042) | Marine viral communities from the Pacific Ocean - LP-32 (SPAdes) (version 2) | ecosystem: Environmental > Aquatic > Marine > Oceanic | place: Pacific Ocean | collected 2009-08-23
CTAGACCTACAGGGATAGGAAAGTCGGTAAGGAGGTGTATCGCTTAGTCCGTATATTCTAGATCCGTATCATATATAAAAATGTATGGATATATAGATATAGGTTTAAAATTAATTAAAAAACTATGTAACCTTTTTAAAATAGGTAAGTCTAAATTATGTACGCAAAAATATTATTAGATATATATTAGAAAACATAAACTTATATATATAAATCGTATAGAATACAAATAATACAAAGGAGAACTATGACACATAGTAATGACGAAAGAAGTGAACACTCAACTTTAAAACAATGGAGTGAATGGAATACTGTAAACACACAGAAGAAGCAGTTCAAACCTTTCATCTTGGCGGATGATATGAATTGGGCAACACCTGGAGAAAGAGCAGGTAAATCAGGTAGGAAAAGTAAATATTTTCCACACGAAACACAAACCTATATGCAAGAGAATCGCAACAAATGGGTTTGTATATATGAGGAAAAAGGTTTACCAATTCGGGAAACTAGAAGACTTGTTGCAACTTTAAGATCCTCTTCAGATCATTTCAGAAAAAATCATGTTGGCTTTCAATCCAAGGTTGTCACTAGAGAAATTGGTACTGTTATACTAGCTGCAGGATTTTTTGATGAGACTAATCCTTTAAGTGACAAGTATGTCCAATAATGATTTAACTCCAATAGGAGAACCAGGAAATATGAATATGTCATTAGAAGAGTTAGCACAACATCAACCAAAGCCTGTATCAGATACTGATAGAAAAGCATTAGTTGGTATGGCTAAAGCCGATTGGTACGAGATTGTACAGTGGCTACAGCTTAGAATGTCTGACGCTACAAAGTGGGATGATGTGTATATTGATGTTTGGTATTCAGACTTAAAAGATTACACAAAAGCAGATGTTTTTAATGCTGTGCGTTCTTTATATGAAGACGGCAGAGTGAAAGCACCTGAGGGTTCGTTAATTGTTGCAAGACTTAAAGAACTAAATGTTCCTAAAGTTCATAGAACAAATCAATCAACATCTACTTTAGATAATTTTAGTGGTGGTGTTTGTAAGAGCGAGGGAATTCCTTGTAGTTTCATAGACAAAAGATGGGTTCCAGATGAATACGGAAATCAATCTTATTATGAAGCTTGTATGAGTACTGATAAAGAGGGACAGCTTTGTGAAGAATTAAGACCAACAGTACCAAACGAAAGTGAAGTTAGATTAAAGCCTACTAAATCTACTAAGGGTGAACTTTATCCTACATTAGTAAACATGGGTTTAAGTCTTGAGATGAAGAGAGCTGTATGGAAAAGATACCTTAAGTATCCCGACGGCAATCTTGAAGAAATGTTAAAACAGTATGGAAAGGCTACATGGTATGAATAATTGGAATTGGGAAGATGAAAACAAAAACGATGAGGATATGAATATAGAACAACTAGAACAGTTTGTTAATTCAGAACTTGTTGTTAATGGAGATGTTTTTGCAGGACATATAGAAAAAATATATAACTCTTCTTTTGGAATGGTTGAATTTATAAATGATGAATCTAATAGTGACATCATAAATTGGAACAATCCAGCACTAGATCACATAGAAATGATTGATGAAGGATTTATAAATGCTTCTATACCAACAACATTTTTGTTTGGTCAATTTAGTGAAGAAGCAAATTTTGGTAAATTAGTTTCTACTAATTTTATTCCTGAAACAGATGAAGACGAAGACCTTATTTCAATTGTGGAAAGAGTTGGAAAACAATTGTCTCGTTTATCTCAGTTACTAGATAAAGACAAAGTAGATTTTTGTATTGTTTCTTATCCTGTAGTTTTTGATGCAGGAAAAGATTGGGGAGAGGGTTACAACCCTGATAAGTTACATTTGCTTAGTATTATCTTTACTAAAGGCGGTTCTATAGGCAGAGCCTTTTCTTCTAGAAGAGAACTTACTGAAAAAGAGCAAGAGTGTGACCACGGACATAAACCTGTACACATTCAGTATGAATTACCAGGAACTGACAAAATGATTCTAACTTATAGAGAATTATTAAAAATGTGGAAAAAACAAAATAACGACAATGAAGCTATGTTGTATACAAAAATGATAAAAACATTTTTTAATACTCCAACTATCTATGACAAGTCATCAATGAAATTTGAACTGAATCATTTAGTTGATAACATTGGTGAGACCAAGTCTTTATTTGTTGGCAGTAAAGATATTTTTCACAAAGACATACAAGAAGATATTTTTTCTGTACCTAGTGATGGTTTTGTAATTCTAGAAGATGATGTTAAAGATTATTTTATAGACCAAATAAAACTTATGTTAGAAAATGGTGAGATGAATGAATCGGACTTTGAGAATTTAACACGAATTATTAAAGGACAAAGCGATACTCATTGGGATGAAGAAGAATAATGGTTTATGATTTAACATTTTTACTATTAATCATAATTTTAATTCTTTGGGCTTTTCTGTCGGGTGTAGTATTTATTTATATGAAAAGCTTAGAGCAAAAACTTGCAGTTTTTGAAAAAAGAGAAGAAATGATTCAAAAGATAGTTGAAGAAAAACTTAAAGGAGAAGACTATGAAGAAGACTGAGATAGATAAATTACATGAAGAAACAGGAATATATGCTTGGCACGATACTGACAACAAAATAGTAATGTCTGATATGAGTGTTGAGTTTTGTTTTCCAGCGAAGACTGATGTTGAAGATGCTATGAAGCAAATACACAAAGCATTAGAAAAAAGTGATTTGTCTTATAACATGAAAACATGGACAATGCCTAACTTAGAGAACTTTGAAGATATAGACGATTAAGTTGATATCTTGTTGCGAGGAAGTGTACACTTAAATAGTCGGCTTCCTTGCTGACAAGCCCTCCCATCAACGCCTATCTCTTCGGAGATAGGTGTATATAATAGAACTATGGAAGAGCCAAAGTTTAGCAAGTTTCTTGAAGAAGAAATAAAAAGGAAGAAGATATTAAAGTTACCTCCTTTGCACGAGAATCAACAAACTGTTTCAGATTCTGAAGCTCGATGGAAAATTCTTTGTGCAGGTAGGCGTTTTGGGAAGACAAGGCTCGGGGTGCAGCTGTGTATAGAAACAGCAATGAAGGGAAAACGAGCCTGGTGGGTGGCACCTACTTTTTCTATTGCTCGTGTTGGATGGCGAGACATAATGTCAGCAGGATATGACCTTGCTGATTCTATGGGTGTTGATGTCAAAATGGGAGACATGACAGTCACATTTCCTAATGGTGGATTTATTGCTGTCAAATCTGCTGATAACCCTCAGAGATTAAGAGGTGAAGGTTTAGATTTTTTAGTTATGGATGAAGCTGCCTTTATAAAAGAAGAAACATGGACAGAAGTACTTCGTCCTACTCTTACAGAAAGAAAAGGATCTGGGTTATTTATTTCAACTCCCCGTGGCATGAACAATTGGTTTTATCGTTTATGGCAAGATGCAGACGAAAGAGATGATTGGGATAGATTTAGATATTCAACAGTTGATAATCCCGAAATTGACCCTAACGAATTAGAATCTGCAAAGCAAGATTTAGGTTCACTTATCTTTGCTCAAGAATATGAAGCAGAATTTGTGAACGAAGGCACACAAATGTTTAAAGGGGATTGGTTTAACTACTATCAACCTGCTGTTCGTGGAGCAAAAATTGATGATTTTACATATGAATTCGATAAAATGCCGAGATATGCCACTGTTGACCTTGCAACATCAACCAAACAAACAGCTGACTACACAGTTATGACAGCTTTTGCTCACGACCCAAGTGAAAACAAATTATTTGTTACAGATATGCTTAGAAAAAGAATGGAAGCTCCAGATATAATTCCTTCTATGAAAAAATTTTACAAAAAAAACAATCTTGATTGGATTGGTATAGAAAGAGCAGGTTTTCAATTATCAATAATTCAGTTTGCTAAAAGAGAAGGTCTGCAAGTTAGAGAATTAAAAGCTGATAAGGATAAACGCTCCAGAGCTGTACCTTTGTCTGCTAAAATGGAAAGTGGTCAAGTGTTTTTTCCCGATGACCCTATGTGTGATTGGGTACATGAAGCTGAAAGAGAATTATTAACTTTTCCTTTAGGAGCACATGACGACATAGTTGATACGCTAGCTTATGGAGTATTAAACTTAAATAAAAGAATTAATTGGAAAGCGTTTTAAATGGCAGAAAATAAGTCAAGATACAGACGAGCTGTAGAATATCTACAAAGACCCGCTTCAAGGGAAATAGAAGGTAAAAAAAGTGTAACTTTTAATCAAACAACAGGTCAAGATGGATCTGTAATGGGTTACAACACTGGTTCAGGATTTATTCCTGACAAAATGCTTAAAGAAATTGGAGACGGTACAGGAAACTCAGCAGTAGTATCTTGTCTTAATGTTTTAGCAACTTCATTTGCCGAACCAAAAATTAAAGTTTGTAAGTATGTTGATGGCGATGTAGAAACAGTACATAATCATCCTGTTGCTGAATTGTTATCGAGGCCTAATCCATACACATCAGGTTCTTTACTTGCTCATTATATTATTACAGCTTTAAATGCAGAAGGTGATGCTTACTTATTTAAGAATAGGTCAGCTAGTGGTAGAGTCGTAGAACTTATTCCACTTATTCCTATGTATGTAAAGGCAAGAGGTAATGAAAAACAATTAATTACTCATTACGAATACTATGTGAAAGACAGTAAAAAAATAGAAGGTAACGAATTTAGAGTTATACCTGCTACAGAAATAGTTCACATCAGACAAGGTATAGATCCTAATAATCACAGAAAAGGTTTTGCACCACTAAAGGCTGTACTTAGAGAAATTTTAGGAGACGAAGCTGCAGGACAATACGCTGCTGCATTATTACACAATATGGCAGTTCCTGGAGTTATTCTTTCTCCTAAAGACGACAGTATGGGTGGCCCAAGTCAAGAAGAAGCTGAAGCAATTGCTCAGATTTATAAACAAAAGTTTGGCGGGGCTAATAGAGGAGCACCAATGATTCTTTCAGGTTCTATGGATGTGAAAGTTGTGTCTTGGTCTCCTGAACAAATGAACCTTAATCAACTTAGGAGATTGCCGGAGGAAAGAGTTTCTGCTGTATTGGGTGTTCCTGCTATATTGGCAGGTTTGGGAGCAGGTCTTGAAGCTGCAACTTACAACAATACAAAAGAATTAAGAGAATTTTTTACAGAGCAAAAGCTCATTCCTTTATGGCAGACAGTTGCTAACGAGATTACTCATCAATTATTATTGTCAGACTTTACAGCTGATAAGAATATGCACTGTAAATTTGATTTAGACGAAGTTAGAGCTTTAGATGTAGATAAAGGTGAACAATACAAGCGTATGCAAACAGGAGTTTCAGGTGGTTGGATAACAGTAGGAGAAGCAAGAAAAGCTGTAGGCCTAGAAACAGGTCCTGAACATGATGTTTTCTTAAGACCACTTAACTTAGAACCCACTCCTCCCGAAGAGTATTCAGATTTCAGTACTGATGTTTCTCCTGAAATGCCCCAAGAAGAGGATGTAGAAGAATTAGAAAAGGTTGCTATGGATGAAGATGTATTTGATAATCCAGGCGATGCCATGAACAGATCAACTCAATTATCTTGTGCTATTGGAGTACATACACATGAAGTAAATGGTGAAGCAGTATTTATGCCATGTAATTCACATGAAGAATATGAAGAGGCTGTTAAAAAAAAAATTAAAGAAGATTTAGAAGAAAAAGTAAGTGCAACAGTTAAAAAAGCACTAAAGAAAAAAGTTGAAGATTTTAATGCAAAAGACCCAAAGTACAGGGCAACTCTACGAATGTTGTCAGCAGTTTTTAGAAGAGGAGTCGGAGCGTACAACACAAACCCTGGTTCAGTTAGACCAAGTGTCACATCTTCAGATCAGTGGGCTTATGCTAGAGTTAATGCTTTCTTAAAAGGATTAAAAGGCAAATTCCCTAGTAAACCATTTGACCAAGATTTACTTCCTAGTGGACATCCTCTTAGTAGTAAAAAATCATCTAAAGCTAAATATGATGATATGAATTTTACAATTCCTTCAGGTGCAAAAAAAGAAGCAAGAAGAGGTTTGGATTGGGTAAAAGAACACGGTAGGGGTGGTACTTCTGTAGGTAGAAATTCAGCAAGATATATTCTTAACAACACAACTGCTGGAGCAGAAAAAGTTAGACACATTGCAAAATACTTTCCTAGACATGAAGTTGATAAACAAGCACAAGGTTGGAGACCAGGAGAAAAAGGTTATCCTTCAAACGGTAGAATTGCTTGGGCTTTATGGGGTGGAGAAGCAGGTAAATCGTGGTCTGCAAAATTAGTTAGAGGAATGAATTCTAGAGATGGAAAAAAAGAAACTCTAACAACAGAATCATTTCAAGTTGAGGTGACAAGAGAAGGTAATATAAGACCTACACCAACTCGCCTTGATAGACAAAGTAACAAAAAAGAGGATACTTCCGTACACAAAGAAGAAATAGAACATCTTGAAGATTAAGATGTTAAAATAAATAGTACAGACAACTAACTTGATACGCAACGATACAGTGTATTAAGATTAGTAAGAGGAATACAAGGAAAAAGGTGTATGGACAATAAAGAAATTAAAAGCTTTGAACTTAATATCAAAGAAGAGGGTGATGAAAAAGGAAATGTTGAAGCTGTCTTTTCAGTTTTCGGCAATGTTGACAGCGACGGGGATGTAGTTGTTCCTGGGGCTGTAAAATCAGGTTTTAAAGATACACAAGTACCAATGGTGTTTGCTCATAAATGGGATCAGCCAATAGGTAAAGGTACAATAGTACAAGATAATGAAAAAGCTGTTTTCAAAGGTTCATTCTTTATGGAAACAGAAGCAGGAAAAGAAGCATACAACTTAGTAAAATCAATGGGAGACTTACAACAATGGTCTTTTGGTTTTAGGGTTGATGATTCAGAAGTTGCACCTTTTAAAAAATCAGACGAGCAAGGCGATGAATATGATGTTCGTTATCTAAAAGAATTAACAGTTTATGAAGTATCCCCTGTGCTAGTTGGTGCAAACCAAGAAACATATACACTAGCAATTAAATCAGGTGAAGATACTATTTATGAGAAAACTCAAGGAAAAAAATATGGTTCATGTAATCATGATGAAGATGGCTCTTGTTATAAAGAGAGTAAAAAAGAATTAAAATCAGATCCTAAAGATGAAGCATGCTGCCAAGGTGGCAACAAAGGGTCTGAAGAAGTTTCTGAAAAAACCGAATCCAGCGTGTCAGGAAGGCGTTTCTCGGAAGAAGTCAAAGATGTGCTTATCGCATTAGATGACTTAGTTGAAAGAGCGAAGGCTATAGGGTCTTTGCGTTCACAGGATGGTAGGAAATTGTCGGAGAAAGCTACGGATGCTTTAAGAGCAGTTCAAGAAGACTTAAATGAGGCTTGGAACGAAATCGATGAAGTCATTGTCGAAGTCGGAACACTTGTTACTCAAATAGAAGAAGAAATTCCTGATACGGAAAAAACAGAAGAAGAAGTTGCTGAAACTGAAACAGTCGAAGAAGCTTCATCTGAGGAAATAGTAGAAGACAACCTTGTTGAGGAAACTCAAGGTGATACCGTTGTAGAAACTGAAGATACAGAAGAAGTCGTTGAAGTAGAAGTAGAAGAATCTGAAGTAGAAGAAGTTGAAGAAGTAGAAGTTTCTATTGAAGAAGAAGTTGTTGAAGACGAAGAAGATGATGAAATAGATGGAATTCTTCTCGAGGCTCAACATACAGTCACTGAATCTCTTATAGCTGAAACCGAATTAGACGAAATATAAGCTACAGTTTAGAAAAATTCTAAACTAGAAATAGGAGACAAATAACATGTCACAAGACATTAAAGATCTTCGTGAAAAGTTAGCGTCAAAAAGAGTTGAATTAAAAGAACTCTTTGAGTCAGTTGAAGACGGTAGATATACTGCTGACCAAAAGCAGGCTATTGCTGACAGAAACACGGAACTCGCTGGATTAGTAGATGAAGTAAATTTAGCTTCAACTAAAAGTAAAAATGAAGCAGCTATCGAAGCTGATTCAAAACCAGCCGAAGCAACTTATAAATCGGAGAAAGTTCAACCAACATCAGTTGGAGAGCAATTTGTTAACACAGACGCTTATAAGAACTACAAAAATAATGGAGTAAAAGGTATTGATGCCAAAGTAGGCTTTAATCCAACAGAATTTAAAACTTCATTAACAACCACAGGTTATCCACCTGAGGTTTTGAGAGAGCCTGGAATATTAGAGTCAGCTCTTAGAGATCCAAATGCAGTTATTGGGCTATTCGACCAAATCGAATCAACCCAAAACTCTTTTAGTTATCTTGAAGAGACTACATTCACCAACAATGCAGCTGAAGCTGCTGAAGGTGCTGCTATAGGCGAAGCTGCTCTTGCATTTACAGAAAAGACAGAAGCAATCAGAAAAATGGGTGTATTTATACCTGTTACAGATGAATTGCTTTCTGACGAAGCTGGAATTCAAGGTTATGTAAACTCAAGACTTCAAACCATGTTAAAGCTAAGATTAGACGGACAGTTAATATCCGGTAACGGTACTGCCCCTAACTTAGAAGGTTTATTGGATGCAGGTAAGAGCTCAGTAGGTTCTTCAGACTTCAACAGTTACAACGGTAACTTGGGAAGAATTGGAGCAATCTATAATGCAATTACTGATATTCGTGTAAACTCCTTTACAGAACCTGATGCTATTGTTATGCACCCAAATGACTGGAATCAAATCGTGACTTCAGTTGGTGCTGACTTTGCAGGTACTTCTTCAGCAGGATATGCAGAAAAGAGTCCTCTTTTTGTTGCAGCCGGCGGAATGGGTGCTGGACCATCAGCCCAAATTTGGGGTGTTAAAGTAGTTCCGACCACTGCTATACCAAACAACACAGTGTTAGTTGGTAGGTTCGGTGGCGGCGAATGTGCAAATGTTGTAATGAGACAAGGTATTGACCTTGCCATCACAGATAGCCATAGCGATTTCTTTGTTAAGAATCAATTAGCTATTAGAGCAACAATGCGTGTTGGTTTCCCTGTTTATAGACAAACAGGATTCCACAAGTTACTAAATATGTAATCCATATTGAGTTAAAAATTTTTGTGAGGGGTAGTAAACCTGCCCCTTACAAATTTCGATAGTATAATTATTATTAAAGATTAAGGAAAAAAATTTCATGGCAGAATTTACAAAAGTAGAAAAATCTATTTGGAAGATGTCAGACGGTAGTATCTGGGAAGGTCCTATGTCTGAGTTACCAAAGAGTAATGCTGAAAATATTGCAAAAGCTGGAAAAGAATACCCTACTGCTTGGTTAAAAGAGCAAGGTTGGGGAAAGAAAGCTCCTGCAAAGAAAAAAGCAGCTACTAAAGAAGCACCAGAAACTAAAGCAAAAAAACCAGCTGAAGATAAGTAGACTTTAAATGGCACTCGCTACTTTTAGTGATGTAGAAAGCGTGCTTGGTATTGACCTAGGCAGTACAGATCAAGCTACATGTACGAATTTATTAATTCCTACAGTAGAAGATGCTGTAGCAAACTACATTGGATATAACCCAAACTATTCAGCATCAATAACAGAAAAATTTGATGGAGACAAGACAGAAGATATCTTCTTAAAGCGTTCTCCTATAGTTTCTATAACTTCAGTTACAGAAGACGGTACCTCTCTTACCGAGGGAAATACTAACGATTATGTTAGTTATCCTGGTCTTGGACGACTCCGTAAGGTTGGTAGAGAAAAATGGTCTTCTGCTAGATTACAAAACATTACAGTTGTTTATAAAGCAGGATATTCTGATAGCGAAGGAACAGCAGAAGATGTTCCTAAAGATATTAAGTATGTTGTAGCTAGATGTGCAGGTAGATTAGTTGTTTCTGCATTGTCTCTAGGTTCACAACAACCATCAGGTGCTGTCGAAACTCACTTAGCATCGGGATCTGAGGGTAAATTTCAAATGGTTAAGAACGAAGGTATCGGAGATTATCAAGTTACTTATGAATCAGTGCTAGACCAAATGAATTCTGACCTGTTGCAAAAAGCTGATATGAAAATATTAAGCAAGTACAAGAGACAATTCTTTACATCAGCAGGTATACTAGATTAATATGACAGATTTTAATTTCCCAGAAGGTACAAAAAGAGAAGATGCTGTTAACGAACTCGTCGATGATGAGCAATTTAAAGAAATGGTTCTCAAACAATTTAACTATATGAGAATTAAAGGAATTAATCTTGTTCAAGATGCTGACGACATGGTCAACTTATATCTTAAAATTTGTAAAGCCTTTAAAGAAGACTCAGACGATTAAATAATGGCTCTTTATGAGTATAAATGTTCTAAATGTGAGCATTTATTTGATGTAAGACATTCAATACACGAAGACCCAATAATAAAGTGTGAGAAATGTAACGCTAAATCACAAAGACAAATATCTTCAAGGGTATACATGTATGGTACTGTAGGAGTTGATTGGAATACAGATCCATCTAAAGTTTCACAATCTATGAAAGATAAGGCTAGTAAAGCTTCTAAAAGAAAAGTTCAGTTTTAATTTTCGTATTTTTCTAAAGATTCAAGTAATTTATCACATATAACATTTTCAGGTTCTGCAACCCAAAGTGGTTCATTTCTTTTTTGTTTCTCATAAGCTCTAACTTCTAGCCAATAAGAAAACCTATCTTTTAAATGTTTAATTATTTTCATATCTACTATCAAAAACAAGTGTTCCATACTTAAGAGAATTTGAAATACAAATTCCTACAAACTCTGCACAAGCAGGAACAACTGCGTTGCCTAATGCTTTTATTTTATTTACCCTGTCAGGTTCATCTTCTATTGTTCTAGGTACTGTTTCCCATGGTTCTATTACATAATCATCTTTATAAACATAAGGATTTTCTGCAAGATTACCTTTAGGATTTATTCCTTCTGCAATTCTTTTTGTACTTGGTCTACTACTTGTTACTAGAGGTGTTTGCCAATTTTGTCTTTGCCATTCAAAACTTTCTACTGTTGTCATTTCTTTATCAAACTTTAATTTTCTTAAGCAAGGTTTTATAGCTTCCCAATCTTCTATGGTCGGATAAGAGAATCCACCTTTGTCATATCTAAACCAATGTTCGATAGTTGTCTTCTTAATATCTATATTTTCTGATAATACCTTAACTGATGTTTGAGACCTAAGATAATCTACAAATTGCTTTTGTGTTGGTAGGTAAGGTCTTTTTAATATTTCGTGGTCTTTATAAATTTCAAATAATTCAGGATTCTTATGTATCTCATCAATAGCAATCTGGTCTGCCAAAGTTATTTGCACAGGTTGACCCGAAGCTCTTTTTGTTTTTCCTTGAAGTAATTTAGTAGCATACTTTAAAGCATCCTCTCCTGCTTTACCATCCATAGTTGTAGGAGTTCTCCATTTTTGTGATAAATAAACTCTGTCTTGTAAGTTAAGACTATGAGAATCTGTACCGTCTTTTGTTAGTCTCCTACCTTTTTCATTAAGTTTCATATTTTTATGAAGAACTTCTTGTGTTGTAGGAGTAGGCCAATGTAAAACATCTGCATTGTATGTCCAATAATTAGGAAGACCTAATCTTCCTGCCAATCCGACGGGAACCCCATAAGTAGGGACACCCACTTGCTGTTCAACCTTTTGCCAATAAGTTTTGGGTTCCTCTCCCCCATGTCCATTTCTAGAGTCGAACCGTGTTTCCCCGCCTTCACCGACGGTGCTTGTTTGTTCACTGGCTTGGATGCTTGACTTGCTCTTGGAGTTGACCAAAGTTTTGGATTCTCCCTCAAGTTGCCCGTACTTTTTCTTTTGCTCTTCTTGGATTTGTCCCCACGGTACAGAGCGTTCTCCAAAGCTTCCCCTGTTCTCGGTTTCAAGTGATCTAAAGTGTTCGGAGTTTCCCACGATGAATACTCTTTCTCTAAGGTGCGGGGCATTAACCGAGGCTGCTGATACAATTTGCCATTCAACACTATACCCGCTACTGGAAAGGAAAGAAATAACTCTTCCGACTGCTCCTCCTTTATTTCCTTCGTCGTCTTTGGCTGTGAGGAGTCCTCTGACATTTTCTGCAACAACCCATTTTGGTTTAAGAACGCTAATGGCTCTTTCGAATTGATACCATAATATTCCTCGCTCATCTTCTTCACTCATTCCTTTCCTATTACCTGCATAACTAAATGACTGACAAGGGAATCCCCCTATCAACATGTCAACAGGTTCTAATTTACTGAAATCTACATTATTTATATCATCATTGATGACATTTGATTTCGGCCATTTCTTTTTTAAAACACTTGCACAATAAGGGTCAAACTCTACTTGCCAAATTGTTTCAGCATCAAAGTCTTTTAGTCCTCTTTCAATTCCTAAATCTAAACCACCGATACCAGAAAACAAACTACCTATCTTCATTAATTCCTAACTTAATATATATTTCTTTTAACTCTTTTTCTATTTTATTTTTTCTATCAATAAGTTTTAAAGTTTCTTTAGGAATATAAGGTCCATCTTTATAAAACATAATTAAATATTAACATTTATTCTTGACTTCGCCACATACGCTCCCATTTTTCTGCATCGCCCCAACACCATTTGCTTGAGTTCCAATCGTTCCATCTTGTATTTGAATATGTATCTTCAGCCAAAAGTGATGCTGCATATATATTCCAATAAGCAGAATATTGGACAGGTCTAAAATCAAAACCAGTATTTGTTTTAGAGGTCTTATTAGACTCATAAGGCATACCAAATCTAGTAATTACCCAAGAGTCCCATTCAGGTATTCCGTGTAATTCAACCATCCATTTCCAGGTATTTGGAATAAATTGCATGACACCCGAGTCATTATCTTCTAATCTAAAAGCATTTGATTTGCCACGACTTTCACACCAACCAATTCTAAATGCCGTATATAGATTTTCAGGTTCAAAGTGCATAATGTAGTATTGAGTGTGATCAGACATATTTTTTGGAAAACTTTTCATACACTGCTTTACTTCATAGATGTCATCTACAGTAGGTTGATTGTTAATTATGGGTTGTTGAAAACTTGCTAAGAGTAGCAGACATTCAGCTATCATTGTTAATCTCCTTTGTTTAGATAGTCTTTAATCTATAATAAGCATTTCTGCGTCAGATACAGCTATTGATTTTGACTTTCCTGCTGTTACACCGATATGCGTGTACGAAGGATTTGTCCCGATTGTCTTTACTTTAAAGACATCTGCTTCGTGACAAGTCATGTAAGGATTCCACCTTACATGTATCATATAGTTGCCTTTGTGAATGATTTCATCCTCAAAGACAGGTGCTGTATCCACAAAAGGTACTTCTACCAAATTACAGTCCTTTCCTATCAGTAATATAATTCTAGTAAGGTTCTTGCATTAATACAAGTTTATGCTAAGATTTATTATATGTTAATAGATGGGAGAAACATGGACAAATATGAAGATAGAATAAACGACAATGAATTAGCTGATGAAAGGCTAGTTTCTGATATGGATAATGTTAAAGTAGAGACACCTTACATACTAAACAATATGGAGAATTTAAACGAATTACCTCAATTTTCAGGACCTAAAAGATATACCAAAGAAAAGCTTACTAGAGAACAAATTGTAGAAAAAATAACATCAGATCCAATTAAAACAAATCTGTTTTGGGCTGATGAATGGGGTTGCTCTAGAGAAAGAGTAAGACAACTTAGAGAACAATTTGGATTAGCAGGTGCTTCAGACTTTAACTTAGAAATATTTAATTTAGCTCTAGAAAAAATTTCAAAAGCTCGAGGCTTTATAACAGCTCATACTTTTAAAGATATTCCTAATTTTAGTGTAAGAAAATTAAATACTTGGATACAAGATAAACCACATCTAAAACAACAAGTAGAATTGATAAGACAAGAAGCGTATAACCTAACTCATTATCCTTCTCATAAACTATGTCCATTCTGTGATAAAACACTACCTATAGACAATTTTTATGTTTCAAAAGTAGGTAGAGATAAAAGAATGAACAAATGTAATAATTGTAATGTTAAAATTGTAAAAGCTTATTACGATAAAAGAGATGTTCCTAATCCAACAGTAACAGAAAAAACTTGTGCAAGTATAAGGTCATTAGGACCACTTCCTGCCTCATTTTTTCATAGGTCTAGAAAAGCATCTTCAGGATTACAATATAGTTCAAAACGATATATGGAATGTTATTCAAGAAACAAAATTAAATATAATAAAATTATGAAAATTGAAGATAATAACATTAGACAACAAGAACTACAGTTGTTTGGAGATTGGCAACAAAGAACTAAGAACGAAGCTAAAGAGCTTCTTATAAAAGATTTGGAAGAATACAACCTGCTAAACTTAGAGTAATTGCGACCCGAAATTATCGGAATCCTCTGCTTGAAAAGGTAGGGGATTTCGTGTTTTTCAAGTGTTATAATTGTGATATGCCTTCAATAACAACAGCATTATTAAATGAAACAATTGCTATAGAAAGACTATCTGGTTCAGTAACTCTAGATGATAGAGGTAATGAAGTAACAGCATGGTCATCTAGTTCATCTAGTGTACAAGCAAGAGTAATTCATACAAAAGAAACAACAGAAGATGACGATGATAATTTGGAATCAAACTTAATAAGACTTCGTGTTATGGTTCCTTCAACTACAGATGTAAATGTAAAAGACCGAGTCATTTATGATTCCTCAAAATGGAATGTAAAAGGAGTCAAATTAGTTAAAGATAGATTTGGAAGTATTTTTTACAAACAACTTATTTTAGAAAGTGGATATTAATGGCTGCTAAAAGACCAAGAATAGAACAAAAAATAATAGGACGATCTAGAAGAAGCTTAAGGCAAACAAAAACTGCTAGAGCAGGAAGGCGTTATCTTGTATTTGCTGAACAAGACAGTAACAGCCAATTAGAATTTCCTGAGTCAGTAAATGATTTACGAAGTTATATATATACATATTCAATTGTTTCTAACGATGTAACTAACTTGGTACCTTCTAAAACTTTGAGAAAAATTAACTCTGCTAACTTAAGACTAGGGCGTGCTGTTGGTGATTACAATGCTATAAGAAATACAATTAAAGGTCTTACTAAAGAACATGAAGTATCTGGTATTGGACAGCGTGCTTTTAGAAGAGCTGGTGGTCGTTTAACAGGTTCAGCTATGAGAGTCATTCCATCAGGAGACAGTGTTTTTACTAGAGCAGCCTTTCGTGGAATGAGGTCTGTTGCAGGTGCAAACTTAACAATGTTTACAGATAATATGATGAGTAAACTAAAGCCAGGAGAGACTTCTAGCAGAATGGTTACTGACCGTGCTTTAAGAAAACTTGCAAGAACGGGTCAACTTAATGTTGACTTCTTTGCACAATATGTAGAACGGAAGTTACGAGAAAAAACACCTGTACAATCTGGTGCTTTAATTGAATCTATACAAAACAGAAAAGGCAGAGGATACGGAAAAGATTTACAAGGTGGTAGCCAAGCAGCACAAAGAATTGTTAGTGTTGGTGGAATTGCTGATATGCCTGACCCAAGAGTTCCTTATCCTTGGGTTATAGAGTTTGGAATAAATGAAGGTTATGACAGAGGCACACAGCATTTAAATGTTCAGCTTGGTGGTGTCGTACCAAAAAGATTTAGGTTTTTGCAAAAGGTTACAGGTCCAAGGCCTGAAGGAGATAATTACTTTGGAGGATTTTATGATAATGATAACAGAGCACCCGTTCAAGGTAGAAGAGGCAACAACAATCAAAAAGGTGCCATGATGAGAAAAGCATTGAATGCAGTTATAAATGATTTTAAAACAAGTGCTTTTGGAAGAGTAGCTGTTGGACAGAAAAAATTTCTAACTTTCGACCAAGTGTGGTCTGAAGGAGAAAAAGGAAAGGCTGAAATATAATGGCTATTAATTTACCAGATTCAGAAATTTTATTTAGATCATGGGCTACTGCTGAAACTGCAATTACAGATATTGTAAGTACAAGGATAGCTACAAGATTACCTTCTAATGCTACATTACCTTTTGCCGTAGTCGATTTAGTAGATTCAGCACCTGAAAATATAAATAGTGCTGGTGTTTGGACAGCTTTTTTTAACATAGATTGTTTTGCTGGTAAATATGGATCTGATGGTAATAAAGCAACTCCTGACTTTGCAAATGCTTATAATTTAGCAAGTTCTTTTGTTAGAAGTGCTTTTGACCACACGCCAAAAAAGTACACTTTAACAGGTACAGATGGAATAATATATGGATTTAATCCTATCAGTGGACCCTCCAGAATGGAAGATACAGACAGGAATTTAGCACGCTATACTGTAAATGTAGGAATGTATTATGGAGAAGCAACATGAAAAATGTTAAAATGAACCCTTTTATCAGAGTTTTTGATGCAATAAGGGATGAAAAACTCGATATCATTTTTGACAGCAAAGAATGGATTGAAATAAAAGACTCCGATTGGAAGAGATTAGAAGAATCTCAAACCAAACAAGGAGAAATTATAGTTCCAACCTTTGTTGCGGAAGGTGAGGGAATGGGAGAAGTTCTCAACATTGTCGGAGAGAAAATTGAAGACAAAGTTGATGATGAAGAGTGGCACGAAGCTGAGGAAGAAGTCATAGTAGAAGAAGAAGAGTGACAAGCTCTTCAAAATAGAAAAAGTAGGTAAAAGTTATGGCACAAAGTATTACTGAAGTTCTTTTGGGAACTGGTACACTTTTTACAGCGTTAGAGTCAGACTTGAATGGTGGAAGCCCAAATGTGGTATTTCCAACCAATACAAGTGTTACTCCAGCGAATACATACTGGACTGACATAGGATATTCAGAAGGTGGATTTTCATTAGAATATGATAAGACATTTGATGATGTTATGGTTGCAGAAGAGATTGACCCAATTAAGACAATCAAAACTGCTCAAGAAGTCCGTATAACAGGAGAATTAGCTCAGGCTTCTCTTGCAAACTTGAAGTTAGCTATGTCTGGCGGTACAATCTCAACAGGTTCACCGGCATCTGGTTACTCAACATTAGTTCCACCAACAACAGATTCATTCTTAGAATATGGTTTGTTGTTAAGAGTTAACGCTCCAGGAACAGATGATGCAGGAGCAACAAAACTTAGAGACATTCATGTCCCTAGGGCAGTTAATGTTGGAGCATTCTCAATGGTTCACGCTAAAGCACCACAGAAGGTGACAGTCACAGTTGAGTACAAAGTACTTAAACCAAATAGTGACGCACCATTTCAGCAAATATTTAAAATTATTGACACTGTTTAATAATTAATAAAAGATAGGAGAGTTATGTCAGAGTTTAAGGACTTCGATAAAGCTTATGAAGAGCTTACACAACATACGCTAGATTTTAAGGTAGCTGGAAAGAAATACAGTATTCCCGGACAGCTACCAGCTAGTGTAGTTTTAGGTCAACTATCTGTTCTAAATGAACAGGGATTAGTAGATCCAAAGCAAATTAGTAAATTCTTAGAGCAATTGTTAGGTGCGAAAGTACTACAAGATATGATGGATAATCAGGTATCTTGGAAACAGTTGGAAGAATTATTGAATTGGTTACTAATACAGTACGAGGTAATAAACGACCCCGATGCTGAAGTAACTGAAGATGAGGGAGACGAAGACTCCCCAAAATAAGTATCTCTACTGATGATCTTTTAGAAAGATATTCAGCAGTGGAGGCAGACTTCCATCGTTTTTATAATCTTGACCCAATGAAAGTATCTTGGAGAAAATTTAAAGTACTTTTATTTTCCTTAGTTTCTCAAGAATCTGCTTTTTATGCACCTTTTCATAGAGAGATGTATGAGGAAATGAAAGATAAAAATCGACAAGAATCCGACTTTACAAGAAATAAAGAAAAAACACGGGTTTCACTTGATGTAGCTATGAACGAAATAGGAGTATAGATAAATGGACTTTAAGATAACGGGTGCGATGCGTCTGATGACAGACGCTGCTTCACAGCAACTTGCTTCTGTTGGTGCTAAAGCAACTCAAACACTTTCTAAAGTTGGTAGTGCTGCTTCAAATGCTATTAGTGCAGCTACCGTAGGTTTATTCGCAGGTTTATCTTTTGCAATGGCTGCAGGTGCAGTCTCCGCAGTAAAATTTCAAAACGAATTTGCAAATGTTAAGAAAACTATGTCAGATATTGACGACCCCGAAGTTTTCAAGAAAATACAAGAAGATTTAGTAGGTTTAGCAACTCAAATACCAATAACAGCATCAGAACTAGCTGGAATTGCATCTGTTGGTGGTCAGTTGGGTATTGGTGCTGATGATATTGCAGAATTTACAGAGGTTGTAGCAAAATTAGGTGGAGCTACAAACATGAGTTCCGAACAAGCTGCTACTTCTATGGCTAGGTTCTTAAATGTTACAAATGAAAACATAAGTTCAATTGGTAAATTTTCATCTGTTCTTGTTGAACTAGGTAACAATGTCGCTGCTCAAGAGGGTGAGATTATACTCTTAGCCCAGAACTTTGGTGCTTCAGGTAATCTTGCAGGTTTAGCAACAGAAGAAATATTAGCTTTCTCAGCAGCGATGAAAGAAACAGGTCAGCAGTCTCAGGCTGGTGCAACAGCTCTTTCTAAATTATTCCTAAACATAACTGACGCAGCAAAATTAGGTGGCAGTGAAATGGCTACCTTCGCACAAGTTGCAGGTAAAGATGTAGATGAATTTAGAAGATTAATAGAAACAGATGTTGGAACAGCTGTACAACAATTATTAGCTGGACTAAATGAAATGGGAGAAGAAGGTAGATCAACTACCGCAGTTTTACAAGAAATGGGCTTGGGTACTGTTCGTGTAAGAAAAGCAATTTTATCTTTAGCTAATAACGAAGAAGGTTTAACCGAAGCAATGAGCAGAGCTAAAGCTGAGGTTATTAGCCAAAATGCTTTGAATGAAGAGGCAGCTGAAAAATTCGGTACAGTTGCTATGCAAATGCAACAGTTTAAATCAACTATGGGTGCAGCTTCTATTACTTTAGGTCAAATCTTTTTACCTGTTATGGAAAAATTAGCAGGGGTGCTTGTTAGGGTAGCTGATGCTTTCTTTGGACTTGCAGAATTCTTTAGAGATAATCCCCCTGCTCTTTTTGCTCTTTATGCTGCTTCTTTTGGTGCTATGGTTTTAAGTTTAGTAAAACTAGGAAAAACTGTTAGTGGTCTTCTTGGAGGATTTGGGAAATTTCTTAAAATTTCATCAGGTGTAGGTCTAGCTATTGCAGGTCTAGTGGCAGTTCTTGGATTAGCAGCTAGTGCTTATGGAAAATATAAAAGAGAACTAGAAGAAGTAAGTGATGTTCAAAAAGGTGTCTCTAAAACAATTGAAAGTATGTCAATAAGTCTTAGAGATGGTTTTGAAGCAGAGCCTGTGAACGCTGCTACTTGGGAAGAGTTTGTTACTAACTTACCAGAAGCTGTAAGAGCTTCTGTTATCAAAGGTGTTGAACAAGGAACTATGGGCAAAGAATTGTTTGATTCTTTAATATCTAATGCAGAGACATTAGGTCCTGAATTTGGTGAAGCTATTAGAGATGCCTTAGACATCGGTGAAGGATTTTTTGGAGACTTTCTAGGTGAAGATAGTGAAACAGTCAAAAAACTTATTGAAATGATAAAAAGTGCGGGTCTTGGTGACGAGCTAGCAGGAACTGTTGAGTTGCTTGAAGAATACGATAAATTAATTCTTCAAGGGAACAGAGCAGATGAAGATAGATTGAAGATAGTAGAAGATTTACTTACCGTACAAATGTCTCTTGTTGATGGAGTAAAAATTGAAGCAGATTTAAGAGATAAAGAAATAACAGATGCCTTACATAAACATTTTGGTTCAATGATTTTGCAAGACAGAAGACTCGCAAGCATGATGAAGACTGAAGCAGGGAGATTAAAGCTTGCTAAAGATTTATCAAAAGAAAGCAAAATATTTCGTGATTTACTTGATGACACTCAAGAGATAACTGAAGATATGTCTGATGATACAGAACAAGTTGAATCTAACTTAGATTCTTTGTTAAGAATTACTAGAGACTTTAGAACTAAAATTGATAATTTATTTAACCCAATAAAAGAACAATTTGAAATGCAAAAAAATGAAAGAGATTTAGCAAAAGCTCACAAAGAACATGCCGATTTACATCAAGAACAACTTGATTTAACAAATGAAGATGTTTCATTACAACAAGATTTAGTTGATTTAGGCTCACAAGAAATAACTAACGCAGAAGAAAAACTTGAGATGCAAGAGTTGGAAAATGAAGCATTAGAAATTGAAGAACGCCTTAGAACAGGAATGGCGTTGACTGCTAACGAACAACTTCGAAAAGAAAAACTTAAGAAGGATTTGGTTAGAGTTAATGCAGCTGCTGCTCACGGCTCTTTAGAGTTTGCTGAATTAGAAGCAAAAGCTATACAAGAACAAATTGATGAAATAGATGGTAAATCCGTAACTCAAGCACAAGCAGATGAACTAAGAGCACAAGCTCTTGATATTTCAGGAGAAGCACAGATAAGAAGACAGGAAGAAATTGCCGAAATAGAAGAAAGAAGAATAGACATAGGCGAAAGACTTGCAGAGATTCCTGATGATATTTTAGATGCACACCAAGACATTCACTCATTACAAAGAGACTTAGTTGATAACACACTAGACATGATTGAAGCACAAGCTAATTTTAATACATTAAAAGAATCTGAACTAAAAATGACTGGTGAACTTCTTGGTTTAGATAATCAAAGAATTGACGGATTAATGACCTTGATGAATCATGCAAGAGTTGAATCAGGACCTTTAGGACAAGGCATGGTTGATACAGCACTCGCAAATCTTCCTACATTGCAAGCTTTACTTGGTTACGATGCGACAAATTCCGTAACAGGTGGACAGATGGATGATTTATTTAGTGACTTTAAAACTTCTGGAGGTTATGCAAATATGAAACCTACTTATAGACATATGGGAGGAAGTTTTAAGCCTGGTCAAAATTATGTCGTTGGTGAGTATGGTCCTGAAATGATGAAAGCATTTCCAGGTGGTGGTGGACAAATTAGTCCTATGGGAGACTCAAGAGGTGACACAACTAATTATGTTACACTTAATGTAACAGGCTTACCATCAGATCCAATAGCAGCAAGAAGAACAGCTCAAACAATTCAAAAAGAATTAAATAAATTAAAAAGTGATGGAAGAAGTGGAGTAGTAAGATGAGCGGTTTTAAGAAACAACCAACAACAATGAGAGAACTAAAAAGAGGAGTATGGGCTCGTATGAAAGCAGGAGAAAGTTTTGAATACATGATTGCTCATTACCCAAGAGAAGTACAAGTCGAAGTGGCAGAATGGATTAAGAAAAAAGTAGATGGCTAATACAATGACATTAGGGAGAGTGACATTCACATCTCCAAGAGGAATAAAAGAAAGTTCTGTTCAATCTAGTAATTTAAATAATCTAGATAGAAGTTTTAGTTTTAACGGTTCATTGTGTGAAGATACGATAGCAGCTACAAAAAAACTCCGAGATGAAATGATTTCTATGGGTAACTCAGATTTAATTTTGCCTATTACTTACGAAGGAGATGCAACCCTAGCAGGTTATGGAAAGATAACTTCTATGGATGTATCTCCTATAAGTTTGGCTACGGGTTACTTTTCATATTCAATCGGTTTTGAAATGAAGGGAAGACCTTCGGAAATGATTTTTGAATCTAATATGAGTGGTGCCTTACTTACAAATTCTCATTCTATTACTACAAATAGCACTACTTATGCTCCATGGCATGCAGTTCCTGTTACTACTTATAACTATAAAAACGATTCTCTACCTACACCTTTAGTTAGATCTACCGAAGATGGTAGTGTAACTTTTTTCTACGATGCAGACTTGAGAGACTTTGGTTCTAATTGGATAGTTGACCCTGCAAATTTTTATAAAGGTGCAGCAAAGATAACTATGGATTCAACAATTAAATCAGGTTACTTAACATCTAACACCCCAACAGGAGTAGAGCTTTCTAATGGTATTGTAAAAATCACTTCAGGAAGCACTACAGACCAATCAAGATTTAGTATTTCTTTTTATGATAATGGTAGTTACACAAGTACTAGAGAAATAGAAATATCTAGCGGTTCTTCTTTAACACAGTGGAATGTTTGGAAAACAGTCCAAATACTAAGAAATGAACCACAAGAAGTTGTTGTAAGATTTGTTACTTATTCTGATGACACTCATGGTGACGGAAGGTTAACCGTAGATATAAGTCTTAAAAGGGGTGCTCATCACGCATCAATGGTTATATCTGAAGCAGGAACCTCAACGAGAAGTGCAGATACTAGAAAAAATTTAAGAATGGTTACTTCTAACGGAATGTCCGCAGGAACAGGTTATCTTGTAGAAACTAGTGCAGACACTTCTGGACAGAAGTTTATGATGGGAAGTCCGCAAGGTTTTACAGCTGTTGCTTCAAGTAGGCTCATACACCTAGCTAGTAGCCAAGTTAAGACCTTTTTAGGGTATGTTTATAATGCTTCAAGCCCTGCTACCCACAATACAGCAGATGCTGTGAGAGACCAATATTTGGAAGGACTATACGAAAATATTAGATTAGTGAGAGCATAATGGCAGTAACAGAACGGTTAATGGGTGCTGGTAGCTTTAATGTAGATTTCTCTCAATCTGAAACCCCAACAGAAGTAGTCGAAGCTATAAAAGAGTGGGGACATATAGTCTTAACTGCTAATCAAGTTGATATTAATACTTTATCTGATGCTCAAATACTTTCTACCGCAAGGTATACAGGTATTATTCTTAACAGATCACTAGAAGAGAATGTTGTTTCTATTACTGGTCAAGGTTTACAACTCTATCTTGGCGATGGTCAATCAAAAGGTATGGTCATAGCTGAAAGTAAGAATATTGGAAAAGTTAGAAACTATATTGGAACTACACTAGCTGAAACTTTATTTAATTCTACAGCACAAACTAATAAGCCATTAGGGATAATGAGAACAGAAGCAGGTAATTCTCAAGCTATTACTCAAGGAACAATAACTAACCCAGCAGGTACCTATACAGGTTCACATTTCGTACAAACTGCATTAGGTGCTTTAAAAGAAGTTTCCGAACAGTTGAATGTCGAATACAAAATTAATGCAAATGGAACTATTGATGCAGGTCCGTCAGCTAATTTGTTTGTAGGTGTTAATAATAATCCAACAACCATTGTTGTTAAATCAGGCTACGGAGATGACCCTGAGTTTGATGGTGTTGTTCCACAAGGATTAAGAACAGAGTTTGATGCTACAGACTTTGTTAATAGAGTTGACTTTGTAGGAGAAGTTGGATATTTTGACACTGCTACAGATGTTGCAGGAGAAGCTAACTTATCTTCCAATCCTTATAAAGATTTACATGGCAATGCTTTGACAAGAGTTGCTTTAGTTCAAGAACCTGACATTGCAATAGCTCAACTTAACAATAGAGCTACCTTAATGCTTAATGAGTTATCAAGAGTTAAAAAAGTCCTTAACTTAGACCTTCAACAATATGAAGTTGAGGGAGACATGAGAGCAGGAGACTTTATATTTGCTTTCGACCCTGACATAGGTTTCAAAGATACTTCAACAGAAGCTGCGGCTGAATCAAGAAGTATGTATGAAGCGGTATTCAGAGGACAAACAATAACACCTGCTAAGGTTCGTGTTCAAGGTTTAACTTGGCCAATAAAAACAGGAATGGGTATTTACTTTAGAGATAAAGATGGAAAATATACAGATTTAACACAGTATGTAACTTTTGAATCAGGTTCAGCCCAGGTTGAGCTTGGAGATTTATTAAGATTTATAGGAGACGATTTAAGATTTAGTGAGTTCTCTTTAAATCAAGTTACCGCTGGTGTTTTTTCTATACCTGATTTACCTGCCACACCTACTTTGCAATCAGGTAGTTACCAAGATTCGGTAGGAGTAGATAAAGGATTTATAAGAGTTGTATTAGCAAAACCTACAAATGAAGATGGTTCACAAATAACAGATGGTAGTCATTACAGAGTTAGATATAAAAAACTTGGTGATGCCCAATACTCTTATAAAGATTTTCCTTACACAGGTGCTAGTTCAGAAAGTTTATTGCTTCAAGATTTAACAATTGGTTATACATATCAAGTAGGTGTAACTGTTTATGATAAATCAGGATTTCATAAAATGTCAGCTTACGATGGGACAGGTGGAGATTTATATACTGACAGTTCTAGTGTTAATGCAAGTTTTGCTACTAACGCAAGAGTAGAAATTACAAAAGATGGTGTTGCTCCTTCTAAACCACATACTGCAACCATTGCAGCAGGAGCTTTAAATGTTCAGATATCTCATCACTTGCGTAAAGCAGGAACTGATGGAAGTGGTAATCCTTATGGAAACTTCACTCTAGAAGGAGATTTAGATTATTTAGCAATTCACGCAGTAACTGTATCAGGAAATGCACAAAACTTTACTGTAGCTACATCAAATAAAATTGGTGAAGTAAGAGTTACTTCAGGAAACCTATTACAGCAAATTCCTGTTGTAGCAACTATAGAATTAGCAGACTCGGAAAATTATTACTTTAGAATTATCGCTGTAGATAAATCAGGTAATGCCTCAACTCCTTCAGATGGACAAACAGCTGCTGCTACTTTAATAGCTGAATCTCATATCAGTGATGCAACAATTACAACTGCTAAAATCGGCGACGCTCAAATAACAAATGCTAAAATAGCTGATGCAACTATTACTAATGCAAAGATAGCTAATTTATCAGCAGATAAAATAAATGCTGGAACTATTGATGCTTCTGTTATTGGTGTCACAAACTTAAATGCTTCAAATATAGCTTCTGGAACTATTTCAGCTAACTTAATTTCTGGCGGAACTATTTCTGCCAACTTAATTTCTGGCGGAAATATTTCTGCAAACTTGATTTCTGGCGGAACTATTTCTGCAAACTTGATTTCTGGTGGAACTATAAATGGTAGCAACATTACCGTCAGTAATTTAGATGCAGACAATATAACTACAGGTACTTTAAATGGTAATCAATTAGAGGATGGAGCTGTAAGTACTAACAAAGTAGCAGATGATGCAATAACCGATGCCAAAGTATCTAACTTAAGTGCAGATAGCGTCACAACAGGAACATTGAATGCAAGTAATGTAACTATTAGTAACTTAAGTGCAAATAGCATAACAGGTGGAACAATAAATGGTAACAATGTTACAGTTACGAATTTAAGTGCTAGCAATATAACTAGTGGTACTATATCTGCTGGGTTAATAAATACTAACTCTTTATCATCAGTATTTATTGATACATCTGCAAATATTACTTCAGCTTCAACAGTTCAAGGTGCAACAGTAAGAGCTAGTGGTAATGTAGAAACTGGTGATAGATTAGAACATAATGGTGCTTCTAATACTTATATTGATATAGGTCAGACTTCGCAATTTACTTTTAGACCGAATGGTGTTTCTACGGGATTGTCACTCTCTGCTAGTGGTTCTAGTTTTATTAGAAGTCACTGGAAACCTAATGTAAACAATACTTATGATTTAGGAAGTAGTGGCTTGAGATGGGATGATATTTATACTAATGGTTCAGTAAATACTTCTGATATAACACTTAAAACTGATGTAGAAAATACAACTCTTGGTTTAGATTTTTTAAATACTTTAGAACCAATAGAGTATAAATGGTTAGATGGTGGTGTTAGAACACACCTGGGTTTTTCAGCACAAGATGTAAAACAAAAACTTATAGACTACGCAGGAGATGACCAAAATTATGCTTTATATACACAAGGTTCATATGCTGAAAGTGTTGATGAAGTTGACGAAGAAGGAAACTTAATTGAAGATTTACCAGAGGATTTTGAGAGTTACGGTTTGAGATATGACGAACTTATACCAGTGCTGGTAAAATCTATTCAAGAATTGACAGCTAGAATAGAAGTACTGGAAGGATAGAATGGCTGATTTAATTAACGAGGGTGATTCCAAGATAGAAGTAATCGATTCTGGTGCCGCAGGTGATGCAGAGATTACGGCTGTTTTAAATAATGTTGAGAGAGCAGAGATTACCTCTACTCTTATTAGTTTATATAACACAACAGACCAAATGGAAACAGGCAATGCGACTGATGACCAAAATGGTGCTGCTTCTTCTTTTAATGGTTTTCAAGTTAACGATGCTACTTTAAGACTAAAATCAGGTAATGGATCTAGTGTCCCTCATTCAAATCTTTACTTTGACGGTAAATCAATTATTTCTGATAAAACCTTATCAATAGGTACAACAGGCCAGAAAGAACTACATTTAGGTACAAATGGTACAAAATGGGTAAAAATTACTGAAAGTGGTTTTTTAGATTTTGCAAAAATGACAATTGGTGGTGCTCAAGGTACTGCTGGTCAATACTTAAGAAACGCAGGAAATGGAACTATTGAATGGTCAACCATTGATAGTAATAACGCTTTCGGTACTGTAACCGTAGGTGCAACTAGCTTAAATGCAGGAAGTGTAGGAGATACATTTACAATAGCTGCAGGAAGTAACATAACTTTAACCCCTAATAGTGGAAATAACACATTAACAATAGCTTCGACTCAAACAAATTCTTTTGATAAGATAGCAGTCACGGGACAGAGTAATGTCGTAGGAGACTCAGCAACAGATACACTTAATCTCGTTGCGGGTTCTGGTATGACAATAACAACTAACGCTGCTACAGATACTGTTACTTTTACTTCTACTTCAACTTCTGGTAGTACAGAGGATGTTTTTAAGAATGTTGCAGTCGCAGGACAATCAACTATAACAGCAGATTCATCTACAGATACTTTGACTGCTGAAGCAGGTGAAGGTATTGAAATCACAACTGATGATGGAACAGGTAAATTAACATTTAGAAATGAAGCCTTAAGCAGATTATCTAAACACGGGTTTTTAACATACAAAAAAGCTGATGGAAGTACTGAAAAAGTCACTCTTAAAAACTTTTTTATAAACCAAAGTGTCTCTCAGTCTGTAAACGGTGGAGGTTCAAGTGCAGGTATGTCCACGAGAGCTTTTCGTCTGCTAAAATCAGATGGTAGCACTTTTTCATTTATGATAATGCCCGCTACTACAAGTGGGGATAGCCTTACTTTTACATACAAAAAAGCAGATGGAACAACAGTGACAAAAGATATAACGATGGCGGCATAAAATGGCAATAAAAACACCTATAAGAGGAGAATTTAGCGGTAGTGACCTGACAGGTTTCGCCGAGTTTCAAGCATCTGATTTTATAGGATTAGCTGATGGTGGTACGGGTGCAATAACAGCTTCGGGTGCTAGAACTGCATTAGGAATAGCTATTGGTAGCGATGTTCAAGCTTTTGATGCACAACTAACTGATATATCAGGATTAACACCAGGTGATGGAAAGTTTATTATCGGTGATGGATCTAACTTTATTACTGAATCAGGAAATACAGCCAGAGCTTCTTTAGGTTTATCAACATCAGATTCCCCAACATTTAATGGTTTAACTCTTAGTGGAAACCTAATAGTTAACGGTACGACAACAACAATAAACAGTACAACAACAACTCTTGATGACCCAATAATGACATTGGGTGGGGATACAGCTCCTTCTTCAGACGATAACAAAGACAGAGGTGTCGAATTTAGATGGCACAATGGTTCTGCTTCAAAAGTTGGTTTCTTTGGGTATGACGACAGTAGTGGTAAATTTACTTTTATTCCAGATGCAACTAATACTTCAGAAGTATTTAGTGGTACTGCTGGAACAATAGTTGCTAACTTAGAAGGTAATGTTACTGGTACAGTTTCAAGTATTGCTAACTTAGATACAGATAATCTGAGTGAAGGTTCATCAAACTTATATTTTACAAACGAAAGAGTGGACGATAGAGTTAATGCACTCGTTATTGGTGGTGCAGGTGTTGACACTGCTTATGATGACTCAGCAGGAACTTTAACTCTTACAGCAGATTTATCTGAGATAACAGCTGATTTAAACGAGAGAATAGATGACCAAGTAAATAGTGTTATTACAGCAGGTACAAACATATCTGTAACTTATGATGATGCTGCAGGAACTCTTACAATTGCTTCTACTGACACAAATACTCAGTTAACTACAGAGCAAGTACAAGATATTGTTGGAGGAATGGTTGATGGAGGAACTGAAACTAATGTAACAGTTACTTACGATGACACAAATGGCAGATTAAATTTTGTTGTAGATCAGTTAACTTCTGAACAAGTCCAAGACATTATTGGACCGATGTTTGCAAGTAACACAGAAACTTTTATTACCGTCACATATGATGATTCTGATGGAACAATCGACTTAGTAGTTCCAGTAAAAGATGAAGATAACATGGCTAGTGATAGCAGTACTCATCTTGCTACACAACAATCAATAAAAGCATATGTTGATTCTCAAATACAAACAGAAGAAAGTATAGAAGACTTTGTCGGCGGAATGATTACAGGTAACACTGAAACATTAATAACTGTTACTTATGATGATTCCGACGGAACAATGGATTTCGTTGTTGACAACGATTTAGCTAATTATTCAAATACTAACTCTGCTTTTATTACTAAAACAGGTATTAGTGTTACTGATGCTGGTGGAGATGGAAGCTTAGCTTACAATAACTCTACTGGTGTTATTACATACACAGGCCCTTCACAAGCTGAAGTTCTTGCACATGTATCTGCTGGTACAGGAATTACAATATCTGGTGCTGGAGCTATAGCGACAACTATAACTCAATATGCAGATTCAGATGTTCAGTCTTACTTATCTGGAGGAACTGGTGTTACTTTATCTGGTTCTGGAGAATTTAGTATAGGACAGGCAGTTGCAACAAACAGCAATGTTCAGTTTAACAATCTTCAAGTAGATGGTGTACTAACTTCTAATGATATAACTTCTACAAATATTTCTATTGATGGAAATGCAACAATTACTGGTAACTTAACAGTCGAGGGTACCTCTACACAAGTTGATTCTACTACTGTAACCGTTGCCGACCCACTCTTTAAATATGCAAAAGACAATACAGGTAATTCTGTTGATATAGGTTTTTATGGTAAGTATGTACAATCTTCTACTACTAAGTATGCAGGTTTAGCTTGGGATGCAAGTACTTCTGATAAGTTTAGATTATTTCATGGCAATCAAACAGAACCTACTACTTCAGTAGATATTACTGGAACAGGTCATACAACTGGTACTTTAATTGCAAACCTAGAAGGTAATGTAACAGGTAACATAACTGGTACAGTTTCTAGCATTGCTAACTTTGACACAGATGATTTAACAGAAGGTTCAACAAATCTTTATTATACAGATGCAAGAGCAAGAGCTGCAATATCTGGAGGTACAGGAATTACAGTTTCTGGTGCAGGAGTTATTGCAACAACAATTACTCAATACGCTAACTCTGATGTTCAGTCATATTTATCAGCAGGTACAGGAATCACATTGTCTGGCTCTGGTCAGATTGCAACAAGTATTACTCAGTATGCCGATTCTGATGTAGAAAGCTATATAAGTGGTGGTACAGGTATAGATTTTTCTTCTGGAGCCATATCAATAGACTCAACAGTAGTTACTGAAAGCTCTACAGATACACTAACTAATAAAACTATTAACTTAGAAAACAATATAGCAATAGTTGAATATGCGGTAACAGTAGCAAGTGTCGGTGGTAGTAATAAATTCTTAATAGATGGAGAAGCTCAAGCTACTATATCATTTAATCCAGGTATAGTTTATAGATTTGATTTATCTGACAACTCATTATCTGGGCATCCATTTAAATTATCAACAACTGATAATGGTTCTCATAACAGTGGTAGTGAGTACACAACAGGAAAAACAACAAATGGTTCTCAAGGTAGTGCTGGGGCGTATGTGGAGTATACAGTTAATGCTGCTACTTCAGATATTCTTTATTACTACTGTTCATCACACTCTGGAATGGGTGGAACGATTACAGTATTCGGCTCATCTTATGGTGATACAGATGTTCAGTCTTACCTCTCAGCTGGAACAGGAATTACTCTTTCTGGCTCTGGAGTTATTGCTACAACAATCACACAGTATGCAGATTCAGATGTACAATCATATATTTCAGCTGGAACTGGTATATCTATAAACGGTAGTGGTCAGATATCTACAAGTATCACACAATATGCAGATTCAGATGTACAAAGTTATCTATCAGCAGGAACAGGAATAACATTATCTGGTTCTGGACAAATTGCTTCTTCAATAACACAATACGCTGATTCAGATGTAGCTTCTTACTTAACAGGTAATAGTTACGCAACACAATCTTATGTAACTACTCAAGTAAATAACTTGATAGATTCTGCACCGGGTGCTTTAAATACTTTAAATGAATTAGCTGCAGCTTTAGGTGATGATGCAAGTTTCTCAACTACAATTACGAACTCTATTGCTACAAAATTAGCAACTTCTGATTTTAACAGCACATTAGATGCAAGGTTGTCTGGTGGAAATGGAATTACTTACAATGCTGGTGCAAT
>Ga0209336_10000199_pt1 | contig 30617 bp, 50 predicted proteins | sample LinPmetageLP32_FD_184042 | JGI IMG/M metagenome (GOLD analysis project Ga0209336, IMG submission 184042) | Marine viral communities from the Pacific Ocean - LP-32 (SPAdes) (version 2) | ecosystem: Environmental > Aquatic > Marine > Oceanic | place: Pacific Ocean | collected 2009-08-23
AAATTTTATCTATTTTTTTATTCATACACTCTCCTTGGTTCTAATTTAATTATATCTTAATGTATTTTAGATGAAAAGTAAACCCCTAAAAATCATCAGGAAAATCCTCTGCTTTAGGTATAGCAAACTCTTCACTTTGCTCTGAGAACTTAGGTATTGACCAACATTGTATGTTTTTGCCTTTTTCAAAGAACTGATGGTGCTGTGCTCCGCATGTCCGTAAAGCATTCCATAATCTCCTTCCATCAAAACCTAAAAATCTTTGTTGCTGTAAAAACTTTTGAAAATCAGCAGACCTAAAATATGTTCTGTTGTCTTCTTCACTTGTCCAAGGTTTTCCAAGTATCATCTCATCTCTAGTTTGTGCTTGTGCATAACCAGTGCAAAAATCTTCTAAGAAATTTATTAATTGACCTCTGCTACCAGCATCGCTCGGTGCTTCTTGTTCTTCTGCATTCTCGCATTTTTCTTTCATTAGCCCAGACCACTTTTGTGGCTTGATTAGAGCAGTTAATATAGTTAATTCTTCTAATACTATTTTTTGAAATCTTCTTTGATTTAGTATGGTATCAGTATCCATCTCTATCCTTGCTCCATTAATATCAACAATCCAAGTTGGTGGATCTGTTTTAACTTTAATAACTCCAACAATCTCTACTCCAACATCATCACTTCCACCACCAACTCCAAACTTACGACCTAAACATATTTGGCGATTACAAAAATCACATATTGGAGTATCATTACATCTAAAGTTATATTGCTTTTTCATTACAGCTTTTACAACACCAGCAACCTCTTTGTGACCTAATGGTGGGTGCATAAACTTATTATTCATTTCATCAAGGTGGTGAGCAAGATCATCTTCACCATATCTTTTGCGAACATAAACTCCTAAATTAAATAAACCTTGATTTCTAGATCCTTCTGGGAAGCCCATTTTAGATAAACTTTGTAAACAAGGTGGACCATTATCAAGTGCTGGGTCTTTCTCAAGAGTAAAGTTTTTTAAATCTTCTTCAGACATTGAAGTCTGCTCAACTAAGGATAGAAAATCTTCAGCTGAAAGTTTGTTGCCACTCTTTATAGCATATCTTGTAGGGTTGCTCATTTTAAAGTAAGGCATATTTAACCAATTGCCAAAGTCTTTTGCACTAGCTAATCTTACTTGTTTAGGGAATATCTCAACACCACTGTAACCTAAAGCAACAGCAACTTCCATTAATTTAGTTCTTACTAATTTAGCATCAGTAAATTCTTTTAAAAATAAATATATGTGAGCACCACCACTTTTAGTTCTACACATTATTAATGGTAACTTAATCTTATCTAGATCTTTTTCTAATTTCTTAAAATCAAGATTGTAAATATCAACATCAATAGCACCCCACTTGCATTCAGCTTTATCATTTAAAGGGAATATGCCTAATCCATAAGATCCTTCTAAATGTTTTAGCCAAAGCTCCTTGCTTGGTGCTTCGTTCTTAGTTAGTGCATTGCCTTGGTTCTTGCCTTTTTCTGTTATTTTTCCTGATAGCTGAAAAGAACCATGTGCTCTGTCTAATCCCTCGAATATACTAAAAAATCGCTCTTCAATCTTAATTTCCATAAAAAAAGTCTTCCATATATGCTCGTAGGACGATGAAACGACCCACGAGCATACCTTAACATTCCTCTTATTTTACTAAAAAGAACTATTTGTTGTTGATGATGAATCAGCTTCAAGTGGGTCACCAGCTACTTTTGCATCTCCAGCCATAGCCATATCACGGAACTCTTGAGCTCTTTTGAAAAGATTTCTATCCGTTATTGGTTCAGGCTCTCCATCTAAGAAGTAACCAAACCAAGATCCTCTATCATTAGACTCTTGTTTAGTATTTAAAGTCCATGTATGTGAGAACATTGGTGCTTGAAATCTAGAGCCGTCTTTTCTAGCCATTGTTAGATTCTGCATCCTAGTCATCCAAGACCGAGATTTTTTAATCTGTGAAGACTTCATTGTCATCACTACTGGCTCAGGAGCTCCATTAACCACTTGAAGAACAAAATGATATCTAGTATCAGACAAGATATTGCCTTCATCAGTTATAAGTTCCAAAGGATTTTTTGGTGATTGATTAGCATTCATAACAGTTGGTGAACTTGGTTTGTGAACACCTCTTAATCCTCCACCATTTTCTCTTGGCACCCATTCAACAAACTGTCTTGAGTAGTGACAAGGAATAACTTGTATTCCTTTTTTACCATCAAAAAGTTTGCCAGTTGTTAAATTTACAAACATGCCTGCCTTTGCTCCATCAATATATGATGAGTGCTCGGGATCTGTTTGATCCGACATCTTTTGTAAAATTTGCAGGAAGGGTATAGAGAAAGAGTCTGCTGTTGCTTCTTCAAATCCAGCTCCAGCATATTTTTCTATATCTTCCATAGATACAGGCAAAGTCTTACCATTGCCATTAGTTTTAGTCACAGTTTTTTGTTCTGTCATTTTTGTTTCCTTTTTCTTTTGATATATCCGTCAAATTTAACGACCGACAGACTCAAGTCGTTTTTCAGCTTTGGACCTCTCAGAGCTTCCTACAAGTGTAAGTTTGCACTGATCATTGTGAGATCTTGTTTCTAAAAAACCTTTTTCAATAAGAACTTTCTTAACATCAGGATCTTTTGGTTGTAGCCAATAAAATAATGAATGTCTAACTAATTCTTTATCTAAATTTTCTTGCTTTATAATTTTGTAAAATTCAATTTGAGTCATCATTTAACCTCCTTAACAGTTGCTTGAATAACTCTATTTACTCCTAACTCTTCAAGAGGAACATTCTTACCTTTTTCAATGTCATCTTTTATTAATGCTTTGAAAGAGCCAGTGTGTATGTTTTCTTCTCTTGTGTAATCAAGTCCTGAATTTTCTATATATGCACAAACATCTGCAGCAACATTGTCTTTGCCTTTACCAACAGTTGCTACTATTTCATTTTTAATTAAGCCTGTGTGTTGATTATCACGCAACCATTTTACAACAAAAGGTTTTCTGTCTTTGCTTATGCTTGCATAATACTTTTCAGCTTTACTTATTTTATAAATCTTTCCATCTACTTGTATCTCTTGACTTATCATATCAAGTTCATTCATAAGCTCTGGTAAGTCTTCAAATTGTATTCTATTTAACTTTTTGCTTTCTTCTTTTAAAGCATCAGTTAAGTCTTCAACAATTTTATTTTGTTCAACTAATTTTTTTGTAAGATTAATTACACCAGAAAGATCGGTGTTATCGAATTTGTCAGATGCTTTCTCAATATCGTCTATCAGGGTAGATTCTGAATATCCTATTTCTGCTTCTAACAGGTCGTCTATTTCTTTACTCATTTTATTCTCCTTTGTTCTATTTTTATTTATTATATAATAATTTTCACACTTATATAATCCTTTATTTTGGAGTCCCAGTAAAGCATATTTACTTTGCCTCCATTGTTACCAGATGCAACCATACCAGCCATAACCATAGCAGTTGGGTTACCAATAGCAAGCAGAAAATCATCATCACTAAAATCTTTTAATGATTCCTTTAAATTTCCAATCATTGGATTTATATCTATTGGTAATGCTCCGTGTGGTAATAAAACTTTTATATCACCGAATTTTTTTGCAGGTGAAAGATCAAATGCCTGAGCCCATTGACCAGTCTTTATGTCTCTCTTCATTGGTTCTTGTGGAACGAATACTACAGCCATTCTTTTATATTATCTCCTGTTATTATATTTGCTAATTCTTGTTTCTCTATTAATACCTTAATAATCTTATAATCCAAAGTGTTTTCTGCGACCAAATCATAATACAACACATTTTTATCCTGACCTATCCTGTGAGCTCTGTCTTCAGATTGTTGCCGATCTCCCAATTTAAAAGAATTGCTATAATATACCACATTATTTGCTACAAATAAGTTAAGTCCTTCAGCAGCAGTTGCAGGGTTGGCTACAAAAACTTTATACTCTTTATCTTGGAATTTTTTTAAACTTATAGACCTTTCATTAGAATCTGTCTTGCCATCATATCTGCAATTTGATATTTTTAACTCATTAAGTTTATTAGTAATAATATCTATGTCGTAAGTGAAACGACACCAAACAATTAAACTTTCGTCCTCTGGAGTATCATTAATTATTTCTAATAAAGTTTCTAATCTAGGATTATTCTTATCGTCTATGGTTCTAGAATTATTTTCTTCTAACATGACGAAGTTACTACTTACTTGTTGAAGTTTCATCATTCTGGTAAGTGCCATTGGCAATGGTATCTCTGGTTCACTTTCTATCATGATAACAAAATCTTCTTTTATTTTTAAATAAGCATCTTGTTGCTTTTTAGTCATCTTAAAATATCTTTTTGTATAAATTTTTTCTGGTAAATCTAAACACTCATCTTTTGTAATTCTATAAGAGTGAGGTTTTATTAAAGATTTTAATTCTTCTAAATTTCTATAAGATTTTAATTCATCATATTGTCTACTAGATCCCCAATTAGTTTTCTTTTCAAAAATGCCAAAATAATTTTTAAAACTATAAAAAGAATTATGGTCTATGATTGAAGGATTTAAAAACTCAAATTGAGAGTAAAGATCAAAAGGTGAGTTAGTTACAGGTGTTCCTGTTAATATTCTTTTGTAAGGGCAGAATCTTCCTAGCTTAATTACATTTTTTGTTTGTTGTGCTTTTGGATTTTTTATCCTAGCAGATTCATCTACTATCATCATAACATTCCTTCTTTTGCAGAAAGTTAAGAAATTAAAACAAGCATGTGGAACTCTAAAAGACTCTATATTAGTAGTAAGTATGCACAGCTTATCGCTGTTAATCATTTCTAAAAATTTAGCTTGGAATGTCTTAGTTTTAGACTTGCCATTCTCCCAAAACATACTTTCATATTCTATATCGCTTGGTAAGTGTTTTGGAATCTCTTCATTAATCCAGTTTCTGTGAACTCCATTAGGAGCAACTACAAAAACAGAATTTATTTCACCTTTTAAAAATAAGTGTCCAAAAGTATCTATAATAACTTTAGTCTTGCCAGTGCCTTGCTCCATTAACAGTCCATAGCTTTGCATCTCTTTAGTTTTCTCAGTAATAAACTCTTGATGTTTGTATTGCTTTGTTTTGGGTTTATAATCTATCATTTCATAAATCCTGGAATTCTACCATTCTTGTATCTTGCAAATTTACTTTTCTCACCGACATAATAATTTCTATATGCTTGTACATAATCATCAGACTTATATTCGTCTGGCATGCACAAAGGTGGGGTTGTGAACTCGCCACTTAACTCTCTCCACTTTATACAATCAGTATCTAAAGAAGCCCAAACTCTTGTAGTTTTGTGAACATTATCGTATCTATCCATGTACTCACAAAGCAAACAACCTAATAATGTAAATGTAAATCTAAAGTTACCACCTGTTTCTCCAACCCATTTAGTCATAGGATGGTGAGGAAATGCAGATTTATATAATAAGTCATCATCACCAAAGTGTTTATTGTAAGCTGTTGATAGCATTTGTGCAGATTCTAAAATCATCTTTACAACATGCTTGTCGCAATGGAATTGTGCACATATAACTGGATCTTTGTGTAAGTGGAATATATTCATATTTGGTTCTCCTTAGTTATACTGGTGATTTTACTCCTTTGTTTTGATCAATCCTCGGGGGGAGTTTTTTAATATTACAAAATCACCAAAACTCATATTAAAAAATATCATAATAACTATTTACTTTTCTATTTACTTTTAATATAAATGTATTTATAGAAAAAATAAAACAAAAAAAGAGCAAAATGAGAATAAAATATAACTTTATAAAAATCAGTGTAAATCAACCACAAAGACGGTTTAATACAAAATCCAATAGACAAAAAATATCAGAGATTATACTATCATTACAGCCTGAATGTTATTTATATGATGTTCTTAAACAGTGTGATTGGAAGTATAGTTTAGATATAAAAACTGTGATGTCAGTTATTAGCAAGATGAAACAGTCTGGTTATATAAATTTACACGAATCAAAAAGAGAGGAATAGAATGATAATAGCAGGAGCAGGATTGGCAGGATTAATAGCAGGAAATATATTTAGGAATTACTCTCCTAAAATGATAGAACGACAGGAATCACTTCCTAACAATCACAGAGCAATATTAAGATTTAGAGATGACTCTGTTTCTAAAGCAACAGGCATAGAATTTAAAAAAGTAAAAGTAAGAAAGGCAATATCTTACAAAGAGCAATGGCTAGATAGATCTAACCCAAAAGTTTCTAATCTATACTCTTTAAAAGTAACTGGAAAAGTAGATTCAAGATCTGTTTGGAATCTAGCAGATGCAGAGAGGTATGTATCACCAGAAGACTTTATCATGCGTATTTCTAAAGGTTTAGATGTTCAATATGGTGAAGAGTTACATAAATCTATGTTTGATGGTCAGCCTGTTATATCTACAATACCAATGCCAGCTATGATGGATTTAGTTGGATGGAAAGAAAAGCCAGAGTTTCCTTACAGAAGCATATGGTCTTGTTGGTGTGTTATTGATGATTTCGAGGTAAATGTAAATCAGACTATATATTACCCAGATTTGAAAGTTCCTTATTACAGAGCATCGCTACTAGGAAACAAATTAATATTAGAGTACAATCAAGAGCCTTGGCAAGCACAAGAAGACGTACTTACAGTTTTAAATTCTGACTTCGGAATAGATTCTAAAGTATCAGAGTTAAATGTTAAAAAGCAAAAGTTCGGAAAGATATCTAAGATAGATGATGATCTTAGGAAAGAATTTTTATATTTTTTAACAAGAGAATACAATGTGTATTCTTTAGGAAGATTCGCAACATGGAAACAAATAATTTTAGATGATGTCGTTGATGACGCAAATAAAATTATGAAATTAATTAATGTTGAGAATAAAAGAAGAAACTATCATGTTAATTTAAACATAATGAGAGGAGAACAAGATGGCAAAAGTTAAGTTAGTTAATTATACTTCTGATGCTAAGAATTTATTAATCTTTACTAAAAATACAAGGTTGTTTGATCATGACGACAGCTATAATGAGGTTGCTAAATGGCCAGAAGAAAAGAAACAAGAAGAACTTGATTACATGTTAAAAACTATAAAATCAAGTTGGGAGTTCATAGATTATACATTTGAACTTTCAGGAGTAAGTAGAGCATTCACTCATCAGTTTGTAAGGACTAGGAATGCAAGTTACGCACAGCAATCACTAAGAGTAGTTAGTAAAGACGGATTTGATTATGTAGTTCCAGAAAGATTAAAGCAAGAAGGGGATGAAGAATCACTGAAAGTTTACAGAGAGACTATGGAACTTATAAATAATAAATATGAACAATTATTATCTATGGGTGTTCCTATTGAAGATGCTCGTGGAGTACTTCCTACTAATATATGTACTAAAATTATTGGTAAATTTAACTTAAGAACTTTACATGAAACTGCCAGATCAAGATTGTCGCCAAGAGCACAACATGAGATGAGAGAAACATTTAAGTTAATGGTTGATGAAGTTGTTAAAGTCCATCCTTGGGCAAAGCCTTTTCTAGAGCCGACTGAATGGTCTGCTCCTAGTATGGGCAATAGCTTAAACAAGGAAAACTTTAAAAAATAATGAATGTTGTAACTGATTTAGATGGGACGATATGTGATTATTCACATAGACTTGCCCATCTAAAGACTAGAAATTTTGATGCTTTTAATAGTTTGTGTTTAGATGATAAACCAATATTGCCAATATTAGATATTGTAAAAGCTATGCACAATTATGGTGCTAATGTTTATATATTTACAGCAAGACCAGAGAACTATATAGAAAAAACTATTGCTTGGCTTGATAAGTACAAAGTTCCTTTCATTGATATTTACATGAGAGGAAAAGACGATCTAAGATCAGACATGGCAGTAAAGTCTGATTTCATAAAAAATTTTAATAAAACTAAAAAAGAGAAAATACATTTTGCAATTGACGATAGATTAGCAATATGCAATTTATTCAGATCTAAAGGGATAATTTGTTTACATGCAAGAGATGGCGATGATGATTATGATTCTCACAAATTAAAGGAGGAAGAAAATTGAAAACAACATTAGACTTTTTAAAAGAAGCAACTGAAACCTATAAAGAAAGGAATAAAGTTTACAAAGATAATTACTATAAATTTGGCAAAGTCATGACAGAGCTTTTCCCTAATGGAGTTAATTTAAAAAGCGAAGGAGATTTCAATAGATGGGGAACTCTTAATATGATAGTTGCTAAAATAACTAGATATGCAAATGCTTTCGAAGCAGGTGGTCATCAAGACAGCATACATGACTTAGGAGTTTATTCTTTTATGCAAGAAGAGTTAGATGAATTTTATAAAAAGGAAAATAAAAAATGATAGTTTTCGATACTGAAACAACTGGATTGCCATTACCATTAACAGCTCCATTAGAAAGTCAGCCGAGGATAATTGAATTTGCTGGTATAAAATTAGACCATGACATGAATGAAATTGAAAGATTAGAATTTTTAGTTAATCCTGAAATATCAATACCAAAGGAAGCAAGTGCAGTAAATAATATAACTGATGATGATGTAAAAGATCAGCCACCATTTGCTGGTTATTACAATCAACTTTGTAATTTTTTCGCTAATGATTCTGATATATATGCCCACAACTTGGCTTTCGATATGCAGATGTTAGTCTTTGAATTAAAAAGACTTGGCTATGAACATAAATTTCCTTACCCTCACAATCACTTTTGTACAGTTGAATTAAGTCGTCCATTGTTACAAACTCCTGATGATGCTCCAAGATCACTAAGGCAAGTAGATTTATATTGGCATGCTTTTCAGAAGAAGTACGAAGCACACAGAGCAGTGTCAGATGTTGAAGCATTAGTTGAATATATAAAGTGGATGAGGAAAAATTACTTATTATGATAAATTTAAAAGTAAGAACAGAATATAGTTTTAGAAAAGTTTATGGAAGAATAGATGATATTATATCAAATACACAACAAGAATATATAGGCATAGCAGACTTCGGAACTTGGGGTTGGAATAAGTTTAGAAATATATGCAAGAAGAATAACAAGAAATCTATATTCGGTTTAGAATTTGCTGTTGTACTAAATTGTGAAGAGAATACTAAACAACCTACAAATCATATGACTATGATTGCTAAAAATTTGAATGGTGTAAAAACTATTTATGACTTGGCAACAGTTGCTCAAAGTTACTTTTATTATGAGCCTAGAATAGATTATGAAAAATTATTAGACTTTTGTAATGATGATGTAATATTATTGTCAGGTGCTAATCCTCAATTGAGCTTTTTCAAAGACAATAAGAATTTTTATTTAGAAGCATCTCCTAGTTCGCCTGCATGGTTGCGTAAAATAAATGAAGTAAGTGAAAAATATGACATACCAATAGTTGCTTGCTCTGATAATTACTATCCAAGACCTCAAGACAAAGGTGCTTATGAAATAGTTGTTGGTGAAAGAAATAGATATAATAGAACTACAATACAACACATAGCCAGTGAATGGGAACTTAAAGCATGTATGCCTATGATAAAACAAGATGCATATGATTTAACATACAAATTAGTTGAACAGATAGAAGATTTTGATTTACCAAAAGCAACTAATGTTAAATATTCTTCTAAAGAAACTTTAAAACAAATTTGTGAAACTAATGCAAAAGGCAAGGGTGTTGATCTTTCTGATGAAGTTTATAGTGCAAGGTTGGATAGAGAATTAAACTTAATAAAAGAAAAAGATTTTGAAGATTATTTTTTTGTAATAGCTGATATGGTTACACATGCTAAAAAGGAAATGTTAGTTGGTCCTGCTAGAGGAAGTTCTGCTGGCAGTTTAGTTTGCTACTTGTTAGATATAACTGATGTTGATCCTATTGTTCATGGCTTAATGTTTGAAAGGTTTGTTGATGTAAATAGATTAGACTTACCAGATATAGATATAGACTTTCCTGATGTAAAAAGAGATTCAGTTATTCAAAGATTAAGAGATGAGTATGGTGAGGATTGTGTTGCTAGAATAGGAACTGTTTCAAGACTGAAACCAAAGTCAGCATTAACAGAAGTTAGTAAAGCATTAAAGATACCAGTTTGGGAAATAGAAGATTTAAAAAAGTCTATTGTTGAAAGAAGTTCTGGTGATGCTCGTGCATCTTTCTGTATTCGTGATACATTTGAAACTTTAGACATTGGTCGTGATATGGTTAAAAAATATCCAGGACTAAGAGCAGCAGAAGATATAGAAAATCACGCAAGACATACAGGTCAGCATGCAGCTGGTGTTATTGTATTGAATAGTCCAGTTAAAAATTATTGTCCTGTCAATCGTGATGGAGTAGCACAAATAGAAAAAGATGATGCTGAGTCGCTTAATATTTTAAAGATAGATGCACTTGGACTAAGAACATTATCTATTTTAGAAGATGCTGTTAATGAAATAGGTGAAGAAAGAAGTTATTTGATAAATTTAAAGTTAGATAATGAAAAAGCATACAAGGTATTAAATGATCAAAAGTTTGCTGGAGTATTCCAATTTGAAGGTTACGCATTGCAAAGTTTATGTAAACAACTACATGTAGAAAGTTTTTTAGATATTGCTTACATAACGACTCTTGCTCGTCCAGGACCTTTGCATTCTGGTGGCACTACTGAATTTATAAAAAGAAGAACAGGAGAGGAAGAAGTAACTTATCTGCATCCAAAAACTGAAGAATGGACTAAAGATAGTTATGGAGTAATTATATTCCAGGAACAAGTTATGCAAATTGCTAGGAATGTTGGTAAGCTAAGTTGGGAAGACACTTCTAGTTTAAGGAAAGCTATGAGCAAGTCTTTGGGTGAAGAATTCTTTAATAGATATTGGGAGATGTTTAAAGAAGGAGCGAAAGAAGAAGGCATAGAAGAAAAAGAAGCAAGGAATATTTGGGAGCACATGTGTACATTCGGATCATGGGCATTCAATAAAAGTCATGCAATAAGTTATGCGATGATTAGTTATTGGTGTGCTTACATGAAAGCCCATCACCCATTGGAGTTCGCTGTTGCTTGTTTGCGTAATGCAAAAGACGATGATCAAGTTATAAAATTATTAAGAGAGTTAGTTACAGAAGGAATATCATATCAACCATTCGATAAAGAATTATCAGAATATAGTTGGGCAGTAAAGGATGGAAAACTAATTGGTGGTCTTATAGGCATCAGAGGTATTGGTCCAAAAAACGCAGAAGACATTTTAGAAAGAAGAAAAGCTAACAGACCATTAACAACAAGACAATCAATACTTATGGATAATCCTGAAATAACTTATCTTGATGTTTTCGAGTGTCATACTAAGTTTGGAGATTATTATGAAAATCCTAAAAAGTTTAATATTCAAACAGGTAAGGTTGTAGAGATAAAAACAATACAAGAAAATGACGAGTATATTTTTATTGGTAAGTTGAAAGAAAGAAACTTAAGAGACTTAAATGAGTATGGTAACTTAGTTAAAAGAGGAGGCAGAAAGATAGAAGGCAATAATCTATTTTTAAATTTAACTTTTGAAGATGATAGTGATATGGTTATTGCTACCATAGATAGGTTTAAATATTTAAGATTTGGTAAAATGATAATTGAACAAAGTAAAATTGGTGATTGGTTTTTAATTAAAGGAGAGATAAGAAATAACTGGAGGAAGATATTCGTATCAAACATTAGAAAGATTTAGAATGAAAGTAAAGAACTGCATAGAATGTAACAAAGAATTTACTGTTAATAAATGGCAACAAGGAAAATTATATTGTACAGAATTATGCAAACCCAATTACAAAATAACAAGAGGAAACTCTATGAGTGAAAGTAATTTGTGGAGATACTTTCAAAGAAATATGAAAAGTAAAGGAGTTATTCAAAGAGTAGAAAATGCATTTTATAAAGGTATGCCTGATGTTAATTACTTAATTGAAGGGAAAGAAGGCTGGATAGAATTAAAATATTCAAAAGAATATCCAAAGAAAGAAACCACTTCTGTTAGGCTTCATCACTTTACCAAAGAACAAAGGATTTGGCATCGCGATAGATTAATTAAAAAAGGCAGAACAAATATACTTTGGCAAATAGAAAAAGATTATTACTTATTTTGTAATGAAAATATTGCATTGATAGGTACTCTGACAAGAAAACAAATGGGAGAAAAAAGTGATGGATTTTGGTCAAAGAAAATAAATTTTGAAAATATGAAAAGGTTATTATGCAATCAATAAATTTAACGAACTCAGAAAGGTTTATGTTAGCTAGAAGAAGATTAGACATGTCTAGAGAAGATTATGCTACTAAGTTTAACATGACTGTGTATAGAGTTATAAAAATAGAAAATGGCTTCTCTAAAAACTTTAAAGTTGCTATGTTAGTAAAACCAAAAATACATGAAATTGCTTTTATACTTAGGAAAAGATGTAATTTAAAAGTTAAAGAATTAGCAAAACTTTTAAAAGTTAGTAAACAAACAATATTGAATAGAGAAGCTGGTAGAAGAGATCCAATACCAAGTATTGAATTTTTGTATTTTTATAAAGGAGAGTCAAATGATGAATGTTAAATTAAAAGAAGTTATTTTGTTAATATTATTTATGGCAATACTTGTTACAATGATTTCTATAAATAAGAAATTATCAAAATCAAATTACATTAAAAAACAATACATCAGTGCTGATTGGTGCTCTAAAGAAATAGATATTTTAAGGGAGCAAGTTAGTGACATTTGGTACAACAACAATCTTGATGAGTAGAGTTTTCGTTTGGCATGTTAAAGTTTGGGGACATGATAGAACTTTAATACAAGAAGTAAAGATCCAAGGAGAAGACGAAGCAATAAGACATGAGTGTAATGAATTATTGTTTAATATTAAAAACGCAACAAAGGTAACATATGAAATTTTGTCACAAGCCGAATCAACAACTGATTGATTCATCAAAGTTATATCATGAAAAGAAATATCTAAGTGTAACTAAATTAACAGGGAAAGAATCAGAGCAAGCAATAGCTGACTGGAGAAAAAGAGTTGGCGATGAAGTAGCTGATAAGATAATGAAACAAAGTTCACAAAGAGGAACTAACATACACAACTTCATAGAAAATTATTTATCAAATGAAGAAATAATGGTGCCTGAGTCTGCTATTGAAAATTACTATACATTTAAATCTATGAAACCAGAGCTAAATAAGATAGACAACATAGTAGGATTAGAAGTACCTGTGTATTCAGACGAGTATCGTTTACGTGGTAGATTTGATTGCTTAGCTGAATATAATGGTGAATTGTCCATGATTGACTTTAAAACAAGCAAGAAAGTCAAGAAAAAAGATTGGATTCAACCATACTTTATACAAGCAACTGCTTATACAGAAATGATAAAAGAACACACAGATTTAGATATAAAAAATATTGTATTAATATTCGGCATTACAGATTATAATTTATGCAAAGTTGAGATCGAACAGCCGAAGAACTTTATCAAAGAATTAAATAGAATAAATAATGTATATAATATTTAATATAAAATTTGAACAATACAGAAAAGGGTTATTTCGCAGAGCAACTTGCCATGGCTTGGTTATTGAAACAAGGTTATTGGGTATTTAGAAATGTGGCTCCGCAAGGACCAATCGATTGTATTGCTGTAAATTCAAATGGTAGTGAAAAAATCTTAATAGATGTAAAGGTTATTTCTAAAAATAGATTTGGACAAACAAGATCTAAAATTCTTAAAACAAGACAGAAAGACATGGGTGTTAAAATACTTTATGTTGATATTGATAAACTTGAATGTAGATTTAAAAATACTTGGGATGAATACAAAGGCAAAGTTAAAAGAGAAAAAGATGGACAGTTGATTAGACTGCCCACCTCAAAGATCTAGATAATAGAACCAACCAAGGAATTCTGTATTTCTATCATCATGATCAATACGAAATAAGATCCAGGAATAAAAGCAATGATTGCAATTATCTTAAAAAATATTTCGAATATTTCTAACCAGTTAAATTTATTCATTAGCACTTACCTCTTTCTCTAGTTGTTGTGATTCTGATATTACCAAATCCAACTGTTTGTGTAACTCTGCTATTTTACTTTGTAACTTCTCTAATTTACTTATTGTATTTTGCTCTTGCTTACTCATAGATCGTTCCTTTCTCTATTTCCCTATTTGTCATATCATTAAGATACTTGTTCAAGTCTTTGACTGTAAATACTTCAAGCGAAAACCAATGCTTGAGGTCTGTTGTTAAGTGTTGTTTGTCTAGCTCTTTTATTAATGCGTCATATTCCATGGTTGAGTTCCTTTCTACCAACATTGATAATCTGCTCTAATAGCAATTTTGTCATTAGGCAATTTTTTAATTTTACTAACAGAGCAAGATCCTAAAAAATAATCACACCAATCTTCTGCTGAATTATATTTATCAGAATCAACTATAATCGTCCAGGACTTATATGGTATATAAGTCTTAAATATTGGACACTTATTTATTGATCTGGCTTTATTAGTATCAAAGCCACCATGATTAAAATTATAAAATTCTTCTGTTTTCATAATCTGTTTAAATTGTTCTTGAGTATATTCCATTATTTTAATCCTCCGATGAATTTTGTGTCATATTCTCTTAAGGTATTAGTTGCTTTGACTAAGTATGTAGATTTAATCTGAAAGTAATAACCCAAATCAGTAACAATTGTTTCACCAACATATGTTATTGGTTGTGTATCTTCAATTATTTCAAAATATTGATCACCTTTAACATCGTGACTTGCTACGACAACTCCGTATCCTATGTTGGAATCGCCTTTGTTGAAACTCACTCTGAATTGTGCTTTTGTATTTAATTTTTTTCTCATTTTGTTCTCCTTGGTTCTAGTTTTTAATTGTAACTTTTATTAATATTATTGCTTACACAATGATCTTTAAAGTCTTCATATTTAAGTCTGTCTGCTTTACTTCTGCCAGTTAGTTCCTCAATTCTATTAAGGTGTTTTGCTGTAGTAACACTCCATACATTTTCAGATATAAAGATCTCTGTTGGTGTTTCAAATGCAACAGTTGTATTGTAACTGTAGTAAATTTTATTATCGCCTATATTTTCAAAATATAAACTTTTATTATCTATTTGTGTTTTCATTATTGTATTCTCCTTTTTTTATTAATTAATCTTCATGGATAAATTTATATCCGTCTGCTTGTAATTTATTCAGACCTCTGTAATAATAAAGTCCAAAAAATATGCCTAGATTGAGCCACTCTAAAATATTCAAAATCTATATCACATAACTCAATATTCTCTTTAAGGACATTAATTGCACCTTGATAATCTTTTTTAGCACCAAGTTTCCTTGCTTTGTCTAAAACTTTTTTTGATTTATCTAACATTATTTTAATCCTCCGATATAAGTTGATGATGAATCTTTCACTGCATAAAACATGAACTTTCTTTTCTCAAAGTTAAATGGCGACATGGTCATACACAGAGCTCTTCTGTATGCTTGTTTGTAAGTCTTATATTCTTCACGAATAGAGCCACCAGCAACAGCAGACTTATAATACACACAAGTGTAATAATCAGGAGCTGACAATACTGCCAACTCCCTTTCTGATAAGTTTCTTTTTTTATTATTAATGTACATTGATCACCTCTGGCTTGTAAAATTTTTCGTAAAATTTTCTAACATGTTCCACGTTTTCTTTACAGTAAGAAACTTCAAGGTTGTAATCTTTCATAGTAGTACCTTGGTGTTCGTTATCAACCATCCAAGAATTACAAGCACTTTCATAACAAGCTGATAATTCGTTTCTAGTTTTAACATTACACTCAATGATTGCTCTTCTAACTATGTCACGAACTACATCGTTGTCGTCCCACTCGTTTAAAGTTTTTAGCAAATCAACTTTAGATAATATTTGAACTAAATTAGGGTTGTTTCTTATTTTGTTTGGTGAGCCTATATTAACACCGTCAATAATTAACTCACTTACATCGTCATAACTGTAATCAACAGTTTTATTTTTTATTGTAGTCATTTTATTCTCCTTGGTTATTGTTCGTTCTGGTAATAATTATAATAATAATCAACTAAAAGTAAACCCCTAAATACAAAAAAGTTTTGTTTGTATTCAAGGGTTTATGATATTTATGCTATTTTCTTTATCCAGCCTACCTTGTTTTTGTCTAATTTTAGCTCTTCATCTATGATGATTTGCTTTTTAACATCAGCAACATTTTCCTCAATAAAGGTTACTGCTTGTTGTGCTTTGGCACAGGCTTTAAAGATTACATCAGAATCGTCCTTGATTCTATCGCTCCAGATCTTTAAGTATTGTGCTGACTCTGGCTTTGGTTCTCTAGTAATACCTAACACAACGCACTGAATATGAGCACCCATTTCAGCAACCAACTCTTCAAAGGCATAGTCAAACTTACCAAGTCTGTCAAGTCTTTTTTCATTACCAGTAGAGTGAACCATTTCATGAAGTAGTGTGCTATAATAGTTCTGTGTTGCTGTGCTTTCCTTAGTTGCTTTAAACTTTTCAGCAGGCACCATGTTAATTTGATCAGTACTAGGCGAATAGAAACAACTGTCTGTATTCTCATTAATAAGATCTATATCTTGCTGTGCCATATAATTCTCACAGTACGCATCAACTTCAAAGCTATTAGCAAAACCATTTGGTTGTAATTTTAAACTCTCATCAGTTAAGTTAGTTTGATCAAGGTTGAATACAGAGTAAAATCTCTGCATTACTATTTGTTTCTTGTAATCTTGACCTTTCTTTGGACCTGCTTTGTAAGTATCGTCAACTTGTAAAGGTTTCCAAAGCACGACCTCAGTACCAGATTCACCTTTGTTTACTCTGCCACCTGCTTGGTTGATTTGTTTAAAGGTTGCCCAAGTATTACTCTCAAAGTTGCGAGACCACTTAGTTAAGCCGAGCCAGAAACAGTTTACTCCACGATAGTTAGTACCACGAATATTTCTAGGCAGACCAGTAGTGAACCATGGCTTCATCCAGTTCTTACCATGCTTATCTATTTCTGCTACCATCGCACTTGCGATTTGGTTCTTTATTTCTTCATTTGATTTTGGCATTTTATTCTCCTTGGTTATATTTATTATTATTTAATAGTTCAGAATCCATTTGGTTCATTAATTCAGCAGCATCAAACTCTTCATACTCACCATCATTAACATACTCAATTAGATCATCATTAAATACTTCAAGTTCAATTTCAGAACCAGTATTATCAAAAGTTTGTTTTGCTTGGTTGTATTGGGCTTGTAAACCTTTAGAAAGTTTATCAAAATCAATATCAAGTATATAACTGAACTTCATTTTTAATTTGGGCTTATTCATATATTCTCCTTGGTTATATTTATTATTTATTAATTAATTTTAATTCTGCAATCATAACAGAAGTAACAGAAAACTCAGCAACCTCATCAGGAAGAGAACATTTTAATTGAACATTACTAACTACTTCAGCAAGTTTTATAAAGCCAGTAGAATTTAAACTTTCAACTAACCAATCAGAAGCATTAAGAACTAGCTCAATATTATCAACATCAGTATCACTAAGAGAGTAGCCAGACTCATAATCCCATACTTTAATTTCATTAATAGCTTCATTTAGATATTTAACATTTAATTTATTCATTTTATTTTCCTCGGTTTTTGTTTTCATTAACTAAAATTATAAGGATAATAGCTAAAAAGTAAACCCCTATGTTAGAAAAAGAATCATTTAAAATCAATAGGTTATGACCCTTTTGAATAAAAAGAAAATTAAATTGCTTAAAAATGATTAAAAATGATTAGATTTTATAAAGGTCATAAGCAAGTGTCAGCTCATCACCTTTACTTATATTTTGTTTTGTAATTAAAATATATTTAACATCAACGAAAGAACCAATAACATTGAAGCCTTGATCAACTTGCTTTATCTTTTTACAGTTGGGTTGGTCGCTGTGATTTATAAAACCACCGAGCGGAGTTCTTATTATATATTCATTATGATAGTGGTGAATGATTCCTAGTTCATGGTTGGCTTTTATATCTTCAGTTGCGAATAATCCTAGCCCATGAATGGTTGATTGTTTGATTGTAAGGTTGCTTGGTAATGGTTTGTAACTTATTTCTTTTTGTTCATTTGTTTCCATGCTATTCTTATTCTCTTCTGACTTTCGTCTGTAAATACTTCTATTGGGTAAACATTTCTATCACCATAACCAATATCATCTTTGACTTGGTATGATGCGAAAGTTCTAACATACTCACGACCATCAACAGCTTGAATATCGTACAAGAAACATTCAGTAATTATTTCACAGCATTTCATTTTACTGAAGTCGTCTGTGCTTACTGTGGTTGAATCTCCTGCTATATCTATCCAGGTTAGTCTAAGTCTTTGATGCTTGGTTGTACCTATTGTGATCATGGCTATATATTATTATATTTGCAATAATATTATATAAATAAAAATATTTTATTTTGCCCTGTGTAACTTTTCTGCATTTGTACTAATATGCTAATATTTGATAGGAAAACCCTTATTGAATTGATGATATTAGTTCTTAACTGATATTAGATAAAACTAATATATTGACTTGATTTGAAACTTATCACATAAAAATTACCACACATCTTTGTCTTTTTGTTTTGTATAAACCTAAAATAGATTATAAAAGATTATGGCTCATTATAAACGAGCCGAGAACCAAGCACTTTCAAACATAAAGAACCAAGTAAGAGCCATTAATAATAGGTTAATAATGCCTTGGTATAGGTTGCACAGATTTAGCGTTTAAGACTCATAATTCTAGCACTGCTTCCCCTACTAGGTATTTGCAAAATGAGGAACAAGGAGATAGATTATGGGTATTAGAGGACCAAAGCCTGGAAATCCAAGGATAGGAGGAAGGCAAAAAGGTACACCAAACAAGAAGACTGCTGAAATACAAGAAAGAGTAAAGAAGTTTATGGAGCAAATGGGAGTCAAGAACTTTGATCCTCTCATGGCTTTGGCTGGTATCGCAGTTGATAAAGGCACACCACTAAAGTTAAAGGTTGATGCACTTAAAGAAATAGCACAATACATGCATCCTAAAAGGAGAGCTGTGGAGATTTCTGGAGAACAAACTATAAATGTTCAAGAGAAACAGAAGAAGATAAAAGAACTAGACGACTTGCTGAATGAAATTGAAGATGAAAAACTAAAAGAAAATCAAACAACTATAAATTAATTTCTGGTTTGCAAATTTTTTGCAAGTCAAAATGCATAAATAGGTTATACTGCAAAAAACTTTTTTATTTTGACGAGTGTAAAATGAGTAATATCCTAATATGCTAATATTAAGATGGAATGCTTTCCTTATAGCATTTATTTCTGTTTACATATTAACACAACCAAATGTTGATATGCAATGGTTTGGATGGTCTTTGTCTTCAGTCTCTTGTTTCATGTGGTTTTTAGTTGCAAGAAGAGACAAAGATATACCTAGAAGCCTTATGGAATTGATGTATCTTTTAATGGGATTATGGGGTATATATAATTGGTATGGCTATTGAACTAGAATCGCTATCTGATATCGAAATAGAAACTAGATTACTAAGACTTAAATGGATTAAATCAGCACGACCCAAACAATTAACACCGAAAGGTGATTGGTCTATTTGGCTGATTTTAGCAGGGAGGGGATGGGGCAAAACTTTAACAGGTGCACACGACATGGCATGGTTTGGATTAACTAATCCCGATAGTCGTCTAGCAATAGTTGCACCAACCTTTGCAGATGGTAGAGATACTTGTATTGAAGGAGAGTCTGGATTGTTATCTGTTCTTAATGAAGAAGTTATTGCAAATTACAATAGATCTTTAGGAGAATTAATTTTAAAAAACGGAACAAGGTACAAAACATTTAGTTCTGATACTCCTGAAAGATTACGTGGACCACAGCACCATAGAGTTTGGTGTGATGAGTTAGGCTCTTGGAAGTATAGTGAGACATGGGATCAAATGATGTTTGGTCTAAGGTTGGGTGATCATCCAAAAGTTATAGTTACAACAACTCCAAAGCCAATACCATTAGTGAAAGAGTTACACAAAAGAACAGACACACATGTTACTTCTGGATCTACTTTCGAAAACAAAGCAAATTTAGCAGAAGCAAGTTTAAAACAACTAAAAGAAAAATACGAAGGCACAAGACTAGGTCGTCAAGAATTATATGCTGAAGTTCTAGAAGATGTAGAAGGAAGTTTATGGAACAGAGAAATGATCGAATCGTCCATGATTCGTTTTAATGAAAAGTTGCCAGACTTTAAAAGGATTGTAGTCGCAGTAGATCCTGCAGTTACAGCCAATGTAAATTCTGATGAGACAGGTATAGTAGTTTGTGCAACAGACTTCAAAGGTAAATTCTACATACTAAATGATCTTTCTGGTAAATATAGTCCTGATACTTGGGCAAAGAAAGCAGTTGAGGCATATGAAAGTTATAAAGCAGACAAAATCATCGCAGAAGTCAACAATGGTGGGGATTTGGTGCAAAAAGTTGTCAAAACGATAGATCCTAATGTTAGTTACAAGGCAGTTAGAGCAACTCGTGGTAAATTCGTAAGAGCAGAGCCTATCGCAGCATTATATGAACAAAAAAGAGTCAAACATGTAGAAAGGTTCAATAATTTAGAAGATCAACTCTGCAGTTACAACCCTGAAATAACTTCTCAGTCACCAGACAGGCTAGATGCTTTAGTTTGGGGACTAACTGAGTTAAGTGCAAGGTCTGGAGTTGCTAGTTGGAGGATAAGTTGATTAATTTAAAAACACCAAAACAAAAGTTAAATGAATGGAAGACCCAAAACAACATGAGAAGGAATTACGAGATAAAACTTGCTTCTTCTTTAAAGAAAGAGTTTTTAAGAGCTTCCAAGAATATATCAACTAATTACATAATTTCTAGAAATAGTGCGGTGGATCTAGAATCAAGACCTCATCACAGTCGTTTAAAGTCTATAATATTTACCCACTGGAAAGCTGTAACTGATGTTTTTCGTGATCGTTCCTTGTCTATGTTGCGTAATGTAATAGAAAAAGAGCAAAAAGAGTACGAAGATGATTTTGACCGTGAATTTGAAAACTTTTTGTTTACTAGTGGCGCAGAAAAGGTTACTAATATAAGCTCGACTACTATTGCAAATATTCGTAATGCAATAAACAGTGCACAAGAGGATGGACTAGATGTCTATTCGACTGCTAGAAGAATAATAGAACTAAGTGAGATCGATTCAATAACAAGAGCTGTATTAATAGCAAGAACAGAAACACACCAAGCTGCAAATTTTGCAAACTATACAACTCTTGGTGTTGTGAACATTCCTAACATGACAAAGGAATGGTTATCTATTAATGATGCTCGTACAAGAGATGACCACAGCATTGCCAATGGTCAACAAGTCGCAAAGAATGGTGACTTTGTAGTTGGTGGTTCGCTGTTGAAGTATCCTGGAGATCCTTCTGGTCCAGCTGGACAGGTTATCAATTGTAGGTGTACATTCGTTGTGAATGTACCTGAACCAGACTTTGGAGGATTTTAAAATGCTGGAAAAAATTACTGAACTGTTTTGGGATGGAGTTTACTTCGTTCAAGACAAATGGCAAGAAAACAAAAGAAACAAAATAATTATAATCGTAGCAATTTTAATTATCTTATCATTAATATTTAAACCATAATGTCATTCAAAGAGGAACTCAACATGAATGAAAAATATCACAAGAAGCCTAAAGACAAAGACAAAAGGAAAGAAGAAGTAGCGAAAGATACTTTTGACAATCCAGGCGAAGCATCAAAAAGAGCAAAAGAAATAGGTTGCACAGGAATTCATTCTATGGATGGAAAATTCATGCCATGCAAAACTCATGATGAATATGTAAGTGCTACATCAGACGACAAGTATGGAAAAAAGCCTAAAGATAAAAAAGCAGATTGTGATGATGATTGTGATGATTGCGAGTGTACTTATTCAGACTATGATCAACTTAATGATAAAGATTGGGTTGACCAAAGCATTTCTGAAAAAGGACAAAGACAAGTTTATGAGTGCGAAATAAAAACAGAAGCAGATGAAGAAGGTGTCTTTGAAGGATATGCTTCTACATTTGGTAATGTTGACAAAGGCAATGATGTAGTTGTCAATGGAGCATTTAGAAAAAGTTTAAGAAGAAGACCTTATAGTAAAGTTAAACTCCTTTACCAGCATCGTACTGATGAGCCAATAGGCGTCTTCAGAAGTATGAAAGAAGATGAAAGAGGATTGTATGTAAAAGGTCAATTAGCAATGGGTACCCAAAAAGGGAAAGAAGTATATGAGCTAATGAAGATGGGTGCTCTAGACGCAATGTCAATAGGATTTAAAGCAGATCCAAAATCTCAATCGTATGATGAAAGAAGAAGAAAAAGATACTTGAGAGATGTAGATCTGATGGAAGTTTCCCTTGTAACTTTTCCGATGAACGATAAAGCTCTTGTTCATCAAGTGAAAGGTTCAGACAGAACTATTCGTGAATGGGAGGATTTTATGCGGGATGCAGGAGATCTATCACGAATGGAATCAAAGATGGCTGCAAAAGCAGTCGTTGAGGTTCTTGAGCAGCGAGAGGTTGCTGAGGACTTTGGTGATGTTATAGAATCTATAGAAAGTCTAAAGAAAGTCTTAACAACAAACAAACCTTAAATAGGAGGATACGATGGCTGATAATAATCAAGTCAAAGAAGCGATTGATAGTCTCGGAGTAACATTCGAAGAATTCAAAAAGACTAACGATCAAAGACTTGCTCAAATCGAAGCTAAAGGATCTGCTGATGTTATCACTGATGAAAAACTAGGTCGTATCGAGGAAGATCTCGATAAGATTGAAGTAATCAATCAGGAAATGACTAAGCAATCCATGGCTACCAAAGAGCAAGACGAAAAACTAGCTCGTATAGAGAAAATGTTGTCTAGACCTTTATCATCAAAGGACGAAGTGACAAGTGTCGACGAACAAAAAATGGCATTTGAAAACTACTTGAGAAAAGGAAAAGACAATGTCTCTCCAGACGAACTAAAAGTTTTAACAGCATCAACTGATACTGCTGGTGGCTACTTAGCTCCACCTGAGTATGTAAGAGAGCTGACTAAAACTATAATAGAAACCTCACCAATAAGAAGTATTGCGAGAGTTAGAAGTACAACTAACAGATCAATTCAAATTCCAGAAAGAACAGGAACTTTCTCTGCTGTATTCGTAGCAGAACAAGGTACTCGTTCAGAAACTACTGGATATGCGACTGGTTTGAAAGAAATACCAACTCACGAACTATATGCTTTAGTTGATATCTCTGAGCAAGAGCTAGAAGATTCTGTCTTCAATCTTGAGCAAGAAATGTCTGCTGAATTCGGTGAGCAGTTCGCAAAAGCAGAAGGCGCAGCATTTGTAAGTGGTAATGCAGTGGGTAAACCAGAAGGAATTTTAAGTAATTCTTCAGTAGCAACTGTTAATTCAGGTGCTTCAGCAGCATTAACTGCTGATGGTTTAATCGCTTTATACCATGAGCCAAAAGCTGAGTATGCACAGAATGGCACATTTGTTTTCTCTAGATCAACATTAGCAGAAATTAGAAAGTTAAAAACTTCTAGTAATGATTATGTTTTTCAAGCAGGAAATCAATTAGCAGGTGGAATGGTTTCTACTATTCTAGGTGCTCCGTATGTTCAGGCAACTGACATGCCAGCTGTCGGTGCAGGTAACAAGCCAATTGCTTTCGGTGATTTCAAAAGAGGTTACATGATTGTTGACCGAGTAAGCCTTGCGATCCTAAGAGATCCATTTACTCAAGCAACTTCAGGTAATGTCCGATACATCGCTAGAAAGAGAATCGGTGGTCAAGTTATCTTGTCTGAAGCAATTAAAACTCAAACAGTAAGCGCATAGGAGGAAGTAATGAGAGATCTTAAAAATAATATCGGAGTTGCTCAATCACTAGCACCTGCTGCAAGAGATGCTGATGCTAACGGAACAGGTGTGGATCTTCAGGGATTCGAATCTGCTACTGTTGTCATTGACATGGGTGCGGAAGGAATAACTCTATCGACAACTAATAAAATAGAAATAGAATTGGAACATTCTGATGATAATTCTACTTTCACTGACTGTGCAGCAGCAGACCTAATAGGTGCCTCTTCAGGGACTATTGGTACATTTGATGCTAACTCAGAAATCCCAGCAGTTTCATCTGTTGGTTATATCGGTGGTAAGAGATATATCAGAGCAGTTGCAAACTTTTCTGGAACACACGGCACAGCAACACCACTAGGTGTATCTGTAGTCAAAGGACATGCAAGAAACAACCCAGTTTCTTAATTGTTAAATTTTTAGGGTGGGAGTTAATTCTCCCACTCTAAATAAAAGGAGGAAGAATGAGAATTAAAATGCTAACAAGCTGTAATGGAGCTTCAAATCCAGAGGGTTCAGTTTCTATGAACTATAAGAAAGATGAAACTTATGAAATGTCACAAGAATGGCAAATCAAAGTAGCTCATGCTTTCTTGTCTTCTGACTTAGCTATGGAAATTAAAGATGAAGTAGTTAAAGAAGACAAAAAAGAAGATAAAAAAGCTAGTAAAAAGAAGAGCAAACTAGTATTATAATGGCAAGTGCAGGCATTCATCATTTTCTATGTGATCAAGGTGCTACTTTTAGGAAAACAATAACCTTAAAAGAGAGTGATGGTTCATTAGTAAATTTAAATGGATATACTGCTAGAATGAAAATAAAAGATGAAGTTGGTGGAACTTTGATTAAAAGTTTAACTAGTGCTGCTAATGGTGGACTTACTATTGGTGGATCAGCTGGAAACAGTGCCAATGGAGAGATCGATATATTAATTAGTGCTTCTGATACTACAAGTTTCTCAGCACCAACAACTGCTGTTTATGATATTGAAACATTAACCAGCGGAGGTATAGTTGATAGAATATTACAAGGTAAATTTATAATTAACCCAGAGGTGACAGACTAATGGCAAATCAAAGGAACTCAGTAACAGTATCAGATTCAGGAGTTGTACAGATAGTCTCTGTAGGAACTCAAGGACCAGCAGGTAGTGATTCTTTGATGACTAAAGCAGTTATATCTGCAACAGCACAGGCTAATATGATTTTACAATTTAACTCAAGCAATGATCAATGGGAAGGTGTTACATCTACTGATGGACTTACTATTGATGCAGGCACATATTAAGGAGGAAAAGTATGGCTAATACAATTAAGATAAAAAGAAATACTGGCTCTACAGCACCAACAACTTCTAATATTGCACAAGGTGAATTAGGTATATCGGAAAGTAATAAGATTCTTTTCTATCGTGATGCCAGTGACAATATTTTAAAAATCGGTGGTGAGGGAGCTTTTTTAAGATCCGATCAGAATGATACATTTACTGGTAACTTAACAATTACAGGAAACTTAGAAGTACAAGGTGATACAGTACAAACTGATGTTGCTACTTTAACTGTGGAAGACCCACTAATTGAATTAGCAAGAGCCAATACAGGATCAGATGCAGTTGATATTGGTTTCTTTGGTAACTATGACACTTCAGGATCGCAAGATCTATATGCTGGTATTTTTCGTGATGCCAATGATAGTGGTAAATTTAAGTTATTTAAAGACACACAAGCAAAACCGACTACAACAGTAAATACATCAGGCACAGGATATTCAGTAGCGACTTTAGTTGCAAACATTGAAGGTAACTTAGCTGGATCTCCAACTATTACTGCAGGTGTTGTAGCAACTTCACTCGACATGAATGGTCAAGAATTAATTTTAGATGCTGACCAAGATACAAGTATTCATGCAGAGAATGATGATGTAATTGACTTTAGAGTTGCAGGTGCAGATCAGTTTAGTATTAGTGATGGTGCAATCACTCCAGAAAATACTAACGACATTGATCTTGGATCTTCTTCTAAAAAGTTCAAAGACATTTACATTGATGGCACAGCACAATTAGATGCTGCTAATGTTGGTGGCTCGGCTGTTGTCAATGTAGGATCTACTCAAACAATAACAGGTGTAAAAACTTTACAAGTGCCTATCCTACAAGATAGTTCCGACACAAGTAAAAAAGCACAGTTTGTAATGTCAAGCATTGGATCAAGTACAACTAGATCATTTACTTTCCCAAATGCTAATACAATTTTGGTTGGTACTGATGTAGCACAAACTTTAACTAATAAAACTCTAACAACACCTACAATCGCACAGATTCAAGGTGGTGGTAGTAATACATCAGGTCATACTGTTCCGAACTTATCAGATGATACATTTGCTTTATTGGCTGCTAGTCAGACTTTAACAAACAAGACTATTGATGCAGGAACTTATTAATGAATAGATGAAAAATATGTCACAAGAAGAATTAACTAGAACCAAAGAACAATTAAAATATAAAACTGCAGAAACCATAGTAAGCAACAATAAGGTTGGTGAATATGTTGGTAAACTTATGGATGCAGAAACAAAACTTTTATTGTTCTCTGAAGATAATAAAGTTCTAAAAGAAAAATTAGATGAACATGATCAAGTTAAAGCTGATCTAAATGAAAAGAATAAAAGAGTTCACTCTCAAGAAACCAATAATGTTGCTTTGAAAGATAAACTAACTGGTATTAAAAATCAGCATCAAGCTGAACTAGAACACCATGGTAAGATTATTGATGATCTACAGCTTCAGCTTAAAGGCAAAGAGAAGATGATAGAAACAATGAGTGATGAACTCAAAATTTTAAAAGGTAGTAAAAAGAAAAGGAGTAAAGCTAAATGACTAATACTGTAATAGTTAAAAAGAACAGTTCTTCAGGAAATGAACCATCAGCATCAGATTTATCAGCAGGAGAATTAGCTGTAAACACAGCAGACGGAAAATTATTTACTAAGCACACAGACGGAACTATTAAAACCATAGCACAGGATCAAATTAATTCTGATGCTACTGCATTAGCTATTGCTTTAGGATAATATGGCAAATACATTTAAAGTTGTATCACATGATGTAATGCCTGCAAGTGCAGGTACAGCAGAAGACTTATACACTTGTCCAGGAAGTACAACAACAGTCGTCTTAGGTTTAGTAATGTCAAATGTTCATACAAGCCAAGTTACAGCTAGTGTTAAATTAGTTTCTGATACAAGTGGTGGTGGAAGATCAGCAACCAACACGACAACATTTTTATTAAAAGATGCACCAATACCAACAGGTTCTTCTTTAGAGATTCTATCTGGTAACAAAGTCGTCTTGGAGGCAACTGATAAATTACAAATTGATTGCTCTGTCGCTGACAAAGTTTCAATTACATTATCAATAATGGAGATTAGCTAATGCCATATGTCGGTAGCGTCCCTCTTGCTGTCACCGATACAGTTTCTGTAAATGTTGCGAATACAGTAACTGCAGGCGATCTCGAAGTCGATTCAGGCACACTTTCAATAGACGCTACTAATAATAGAGTTGGTATTGGGACAACAAGCCCAACAGGAAAGCTGCACATAGAAACAGATGCTGGTGGTGTTAAATTATTAACTAGAGGTGCTTCTAGTTCAACAACTACATCTAATGATGCAGATGAATTATTAGTAGATAATGCTGGTAATTCAGGAATAACTATTGGTTCAGGCACTTCTAATTCTGGTTCAATTCATTTTGGAGATAGTGGCGATAACGATATAGGGAAAATAGTTTATAATCATAATGGTAATTCTTTAGCATTCACTACAAATACAAGTGAGGCTATGCGTATAGATAGTTCTGGTCGAGTAGGGATTGCAAATACAAGTCCTGGTTCATTCAATTCTCAAGGACAAAATTTAGTAATTGGTTCTGGCTCTGGTGATGCTGGAATGACAATTTATAGTGGCAGTGGTTCAGGCGATTCAGGAAATATTTTCTTTGCAGATGGTACATCTGGTAGTGACCCTGTAAGAGGTGGTGTAACTTACAAGCATGATACTAATCAAATGATGTTTAGAGTTAATGATGCAAATAGATTAGAAATTGCTAGCGATGGCAAAGTTGGAATTGGTGATGCTGCACCAGACACACTTCTTCACATTAATCAAGGTGGTGAACCACCAGCAGAAGGAATGTTAATACTTGAAGCAAACTCTGCTAGTCGTCAAATAAGAATACAACCACCAACAGATGCAGATAATGGGTTTATAGATTTTAGAGGTGGTAACTTAACATTTCAAGATGATGGTACTGAAGTTGCTCGTTTTCAAGGCACAACAGGATTTGGGATTGGTATAACAAATGTAACTAATAAATTAGACATAGCTACTGACTCATCTAATCACATTAGACTGAGAAGTGCTACAACAGAAGCTAAAGGTCTTTCTCTAATTTATGACAATACCAATGACCGAAGTGAAATAAGAAGTGATCAACAAGGTGTGAATCAAAAAGATTTACAGTACTATGCATTAAATCATAACTTTGGTCGTAATGCATCTGATATTAATTTTAAAATTACTGATGCAGGTAAAGTAGGAATCGGAACTACAAGTCCAGGTGTACTAATAGATGCAGCTTTCACAGAAAATACTACAAGTCCACCTAGTAACTATGGTGCTTTAGGCACTGTTGGTATGCGTATTACCAATGACAGTGTATCAAATAATCAACATGGTTCTGCCCTTCTTCTAATAGCAAATAGGCTTACAACAACAGACCAAGCTGGACAAGTTTCACTAGCTTGTGATGTAAGTGCTAACAAAACTGCTAATATGATTTTTGCTACTCGTAATGGTGGCAATGTTGAAGAAAGAATGCGTCTTTCTGCTGATGGCAAATTAGGAATTGGCACTACAAGTCCAACAACTACCTTATCAGTAAATGGAGTAATTACACACATAGGCGGAACAGCTTCTTCAACAAGTGATTTAACATCAGGTGGATTACATTTTCACGATGCCTCAACTTCCGCAGGTGATATTATGCCAATCACTTTTACTCCAAGCGCAACAGCAGACAGAGCAAGAGCAGGTATAGGATTTATTTCACAAGCCCAAGATGGTTCAGCAGGTTTTGCTGCTGATATTGCTTTCTATACTAGAGGTGCTGCTGATGGATCAACACTTGGTACTTCTGATGAGAGAATGAGAATTAATAAAGATGGTCGGATTGGAATTGGTACTGCAACTTTAGATACTAATGCACAAGTACAAATTGAAGGTGCAGAAGAATATTTTGTGATTAAACACACAGCACAAATGGGTATTAAATTGTATGGTAATGATACTAATGTTATTTATTCATACGATAAAGATAATAACAGTTTTACAGGTGGAATAACTTTTAATCACGCAGACGGAACAACAATATTTAACACTGGTGGTAGTAATGAAAGAATGCGTATTGCTAGTGATGGTAAAATATCAATGGGGTTTGCAGGTACATCAGGCTCAGTATTTCATTACATAAGAACAGGTGCAAATGAGGAAGTAGTTTTGCTTGACGCAACTAATGCTTCTTATGGAGAAGATACTTTACACATCGATAATAATAGAGCAGCAACTACCTCATATAACTCTATGAGAATAACCTCTGGAGGAGACGCAGATAGTGAGTTTATTATTCAAGGCAATGGAAATGTTTTTGCAGATGGCTCATTTAGTCCTGGTGGTGCTGACTATGCCGAGTATTTTGAATGGAAAGATGGTAACAGTTCTAGTGAAGATAGACGAGGGTACTCAGTTGTTCTTGATAGTAATAAAATAGTTAAAGCCACAGATAGTGATGATACTTCTAAAATTGTAGGTGTTATATCTGCCAATCCAACAGTTGTTGGTGATAGTGATATTGAAAGATGGAAACAAAAACATTTAACAGATGATTATGGTAGTTACATTTATGAAGATTACACTCAAACAGAATGGACAATAGTTGAAGAAGGCAAAGATGATATTTTCCATAGTTACCAAACAGATTTAATTCCTGATGGACTTACTGTACCTGATAATGCCATTGTTACTACAAAAGATGAAGATGGTGAAAATTTACAAAGAAGAAAAGTAAATCCTGATTGGAATAAAGACACTGCTTATATATCAAGAGCAGATAGAAAAGAATGGGACACAGTTGGTCTTATGGGTAAATTAAGATTACGCAAAGGACAACCAACAGGCTCAAATTGGATCAAAATGAGAGACATCTCAGACACAGTAGAGGAGTGGTTAGTTAGATGAGCAGAGCAAGAGAAAGAGCAGACGGAAGTTTTGGTGATTTAGATATTACTGATGTAGGTAGTATTCAGCTAGATACTATTACTAATGATGGAGCAAATATTACTTTAGATTCTTCTGGAGATATTATTTTAGATGCTGGTGGTTCTGATATTACTTTAAAAGATGATGGAACAGAAATTGCAAATATATCTCTAGCTTCATCTAATCTTTTAT
>Ga0209336_10000201_pt1 | contig 30401 bp, 24 predicted proteins | sample LinPmetageLP32_FD_184042 | JGI IMG/M metagenome (GOLD analysis project Ga0209336, IMG submission 184042) | Marine viral communities from the Pacific Ocean - LP-32 (SPAdes) (version 2) | ecosystem: Environmental > Aquatic > Marine > Oceanic | place: Pacific Ocean | collected 2009-08-23
AAAAGATAAGAAAAGATAGCTTCATTGTTAGGATAGAAAAAATCAGTCTCGTTGTGAGTGTTTCTTATAGTTTCAATGAGCTCTACACATCTTGGTAGTCTTTCTAAAAATTTTATTTTTTTAATATGTTCACTTTTTCCAATCATAATTCCTGTGTTGATTACGTTACAATCACTATGACCTAACATTTGTTGAGTTATAAAAAACTTACAAGTAGGGTTCTTTTTTGCGATTTCAAATATAACACTCTCGGTTAAATCTTTTGTTACAATATCTTCGTTACTATCTTTGACAGCAATACCTTTAGATAAATCTATTTCTTTAAATATATTTTTTTTAGTATTGAAAACTACGTCCATATCAACATACATTATTTCATCATATTTTTCAGCAAGGTTAGCCATAAGTATATGTTTAAATAAATTTACATTAACAAAGTTATCTTCATCACTATTGAAAGTATTAGTAGCTAGTTTTCTAATGCTTGGATTTACTTTATCATAATATATAAAATCTACTTCAATACTATCTGCATAGTCTTTTTTATTTTTAATAAGTCTATCTAAATATTCTTCTACATTTAATTGATTATTGCGTTCATGTTTGTAGTAGACATCCATCTGCTCATAGTAGGTAAATATAACTCTTTTCATTTGCCTATTACCATATATCTTTCATACTTTTCTGTCTTCAAAACATCTTTAAATAATACATCATTAAGTTTTAGATACTCTACAAACTCATCAAGTGATTTAGAAGTATTTACATGACTATTTATTTCTACATAATTGTTAGATTGTAAGACCACTACTGCATCTTTATCTTTTAAGTTATTCATCAATTGAATATCTTCTTTGCTCATATGCTCACAAGAAGTGTTAATGATAACATCCCACTTTTTGCTTTTCTTGTTTTGAATAAAATAATCTACTGCATCTTTACATCTAACCATTACATCTGGTGATGGGTTAAATTTCTTAGCTATGTTTTTTGTAAAATCATCGGAATCTACTAAAGTAATTTTACCTTTAAATCCATTTTCTTTTAACATACTCCCTAATAAACCATACCAAGATCCAGCGATAAGAATATGTTCTTTATTTTTTATAAAAGAAAGAGATTCTCTAACTAACCATTCCTTACTTTTAAATTGATTTTCATTTACAGAATTAATTATATCTACTATTCTATAAAGGTCTACTTCTTTATTGTATCTCGATCTTTGATAGATTTCTAAAACTACGTCTAAAGCTTTTTTGTATATAAATTCTTTATAACTCATACATTAATCCATTATACAAATCTATTGGACAGTTGGGTTTTGGATCTTTTACAATACTAACTAATCCATCTTCAAAAAGATTATAATTAAATTTTTCATGTACAATGAATCTATCAATACCAGAATACTTTCTCATGAAGTAATCTTTATTGGAACAAAAATGGTTCCAAATATGATCTTGTTCTTTTGCTTTCCATGTTATTACTGAACTGTTAACTGTTACATCATAAGCATGTTCTGCCATGTACAAATCTTTTTTAGAATAATTATTCAAAATTGTTAGTCCATCCCAAAAGAGCTTATCAGAAAAATAATCTTTTATGTTTATATCTAGATCAAAAAACAAACAAGAACCTCGATAAGGCATTGCTTCAGAAAACAAAGCTAGCTTAGGCCACCATTTTTTAAGGGAAGATATGGGATTGATAATATAAATGTAATTGTTGATATGATACCAATCGTCTGTATAACACCAAAATTTACTGTAAGGAAAGTATTGTATCAGGTCATTATATAATTTATTTACGTGTTTATAAGAATATAGATCACCAACTTTTACAAATATAATATTATTGGGTGGATTCATTTTGCAAAAACTCATATAAATCATTTACAATAGCATAGCATTGAACAATAGATTTTGCTTTTCTTAATCTCAATTTAAATTCTCTAGGAGCTTTAGCAATTGTATCTACTTCAAATAGTGCTAATTTAAATTTAAAAATATCATCTGGATCTTGATTTCTTTCAAAGGTATCTACTATCATCTCTTGAATTTTAGTTTGATAAGATCTCTCAAATTTTTGAGTTATCTCTTGTTCCATAATACTTTCAGCTTGATTTAGCTTTACTTGCTTTTCTTTTTGTTTTTGTGCCGCTTCCTGAATTATTTTTTGTTTGGCTTTAACTCCAGATTCTTGTTTTTTCAACTTCTCCCATTGGTGATTCACATCTTTATATCTAGTTTCTAATTCAAACCTTTTACCTTCTAATTCAGTTTCCTTATTCTGTCTATACTCATCCACTTGATCATATCGCTTTTTGGTTTCATTATCAATCTCATCATATTTCTTTTTGGTTTGAGTTTCTAAATCGAGTGTTAATTGTTGTTTATGTTTATCCAGCTTTTTCCATTGAGCATCTGATTGCTCAAACATTCTTTTCAGTTGTTCTTCTCTTTCATCAAGTCGCTGCATGCGTATATCTAATTTAGCATTTACAATTTTGTCTATAGCCCTTACACTATTTAACTTATATAATGCAGTCGCATCTACAATTTTTTTCTTAGTCCAACCCTTTTTCCGAACGGCTTCATAGTACGCATCGCCTTTGCGTACTTCAACTTCCATTTCTTGTACTTGAGGTTTTTCTTCTCTTTGATCACTAAACAATACTATTAGAGAATCTTGTTGTGGGTTTGCATAACGAACTTCATGAATTACAATATGATTATTATTAAACATTATATACTTTCTATGTGTCTTTATATATCCTCAATCTATATGTATTAATAGTTTGAGCTGTACCATCTGGAAACTCTTGCGCGCGATAATCATCAGCATTTATTTGTCTTGTCTGATAATTACCACTGCCATCAAGTTTTGTATCAGTCATACCAGAACCTTTATTGTTCCCTGAACCATCTATATTATATCTTAACTTATAACTTGCGAGATTAACTGCTCCATATCTAACCCCATTAGTTAACAGAGTTTCTATAGCAGTGCTGGTATATTCCTGAATATCATTATCTGTATTTATTTGTAATAGGTTAGGGTATGTAAATTGAGTAACAGCATCAGTTTTCATCAGGAAAAAAGAAGTTATATCTTGAGGTTGATCTACCGTTTCAGGGATACCACCAGCTGTAAACAATGATGTATTTGCTCTTGTATCTTTGAATACAACATTAGAAGAAACATTAGTGTGATCTGAAAGAGAGGTACTAGTATGAATTCTATATGTACCAGGCTGGTCTCCTGAACTTACTAAAACATCAATAGCTGGTTTAATAAAAGTATCATAAAAATCTGTCTTGGACATAGCTTGAATGTTATTGCTGCTATCCAAATAACAAGGAAAAGCTTTATTAGCCGTATCGCTAAGATCACTAACTGTGTCTGTAGCTTGTAGTATTCTTTGAAAGGTAACAGTAACGCTTCCTGGCTCTGCCGTTGAAGATTCAGCAGGTGCAGAAGACGCACCAGATGAAGAAACTCCAGCTGTGGTTCTTGTATCTGATAAAGTGGCTAGTGCACTACCATCATTAGTAGCAGAGATAGATAAATTTACTGAGGGGCTGGTTCCATACAAGTAAGCAGTCTGATTAATGATCGCAGTCAGCTCTGCACTTGAAACAGCTTGTATGTTGAAATTTGGGTTAGCGTTAGTTCCATCATTTACTAGCTTGAGAGGAGTTCTAGCAGTCATATATCCCCCCTCTAGTTAGATGTTGATAAGCTGATAATGGTTTTTACAGTTGTTCCAGCTGAGTTCTTTATTAACAACGTACCTCCTACAGCCGCATTTACATCAATTGTCAACTTCCATGGATTTCCAGAAGTATCGAGAGTGGTAGAAACATTGTTCCCACCTTCAAATTGGATAGCTCTACTTCCTTCCACATTGGCAGTAGAAGCTGCATCACCTCTTATTATCCATTTGTTATAATTATCATACCTATCATCTAAGTCATCACTAGAGATTGCTGATATGTGGCCTCGTGCATCAACTGTTAATGATTTAATATATTGACCATCTTCAGTACCTGTCTGACCATAAGTGTTGGCAGTTACACCTGAGAATGGGTGTGTGATAGCTATTGATTTATTACTATCTTGATTTAGTCCAAAAAATGAAGAGTCACCAGTACTATCGATTGATAAGAAGTTATCTGTCTTAATAGAAATGGTACTATTGTTAATTGTTGGTGTGTTGGTAAAGTTATTATAATTTAAATAATAAGTACCTTGTTGATCATCTAATGTATCTGCATCTACATTTAAGTTATCAATATATGACTTAATAATTTTATTTTGTATATCTGAATCAGTTCTTGTAGAAGTATAATAAAGGTTAGTAGTACCTTCAGATAATCCATCAGTTGTATTTGCTCCTAGACCAATGGTTTCGTTAAATGTCTGACCATCAGATGTAGCAATCGAAAGTACACCAGTAGCATTGTTGAAATCAACACTATCAATACCTGCAACATTTGCTGTAGAGGCAGAAGTTATTTGACCTCTTGCATTAACAGTAAGAACAGGTATGGCAGTCGAACTACCATAAGACCCAGATGGAATAGCTGGTGATAAATTAGTGAGTTTAAACTCACCAGTTCCTTGAGTATAAGTTAATCCAGTTCCTGCTATAAACCTGGCTCTAGAGTTTGTAGTAAAATTAGTTGTGTTAGAATCAATAAGAACTTGAAGAGCTGAATCTGCTACTTTAAATCTATTAAGAATATCAGTACGATCACTGTCATCTCTCGCTATTGAAGATGTTCGATCACTATCTATTCTAGCCCCTAGAGCTGTATCACCAGTATTAACTCTGTTAACAAAATATGTAAAGTTACTATCTGCTAAACTTCTAGCAAATACTCTTACAGATGAATCACCAGCAGCAAAAGCTGAGAACTGAGAATCTAAGTTAACTGATGTTCCACTATCTAATAAATCCACTCTGAGTTTTAATTCATTGATAGCAGAGACTAAGTTACCTGTAGCTGAAGTCGCCAAAGAGCCCATCGTACCACGATTAGTGACAAGGCTGTTTAATGCATTTACTACAGTACTCTTTTGATCTGTAGTTAATGAGGCTAGATTTCCAAGGTCACTATCACGTTCTGCTTGTACACTATTGATAGCAGCAACCACTGTACTCTTTTGCTTGGTAGTAAGTGATGAAAGGGTACCTAAGTCGCTCTCCTGCATAGCTACTGCGCTATTGACAGCAGCCACTAATGTTCCACCTACTTTAGTATTTAAAGATGCAAATGCACCCATATCACTCTCAGCCATTGCAAGAGCACTATTGATTGCAGCAATGATAGTGGTTTGGACTTTTGTATTAAGGTTAGAGAATGGTTTACCTAAATCACTATCCACCATTACAAGTACATTATTAACAGCATCAACTAAACTTGAACCTGACTTTGTATTCAGACTTGCTCTGCTACCTTGGTTACTATCTACAGTGTTAAGTGCTGCAACAATCGTTGTTTTGACATCAGTAGTAAGTATATCCAAGTCGCCAATCGAATCAATGATCCGGTTAGTAGCCAGGCGGTGAGTGTTGACTGTATCAACTAATTCTACGTGAGGTATCTTAGCCATTTATTTTCTCTAACAATTGTTTTAGCATTGATTTAATATCACCAACTTCAGATTTAAGATTATCTAACTCTTGTTTTTCTTTCAACTTATTTTGTCTTATTTTTTTATAATAATTAGAATTATGATTATTTATACTTACTATCATACCAGTATTTTCATTTCGGAAAAGGTTATTGTGTCCTTTAACAGGTGTTAAATAATCTTCTGGAGCTTCTATCATACTGTTGCTATAGTCCTTAAATTAGTAAATATTGGTACTTTAGTAGATCTAGAAGAATTCAAAGTAATTTTAATTTGATAGGTATTAAAATCTAATATGTCAAAAACATTAAACTCATATTGTCTAAAGGTATCGTGAAAACCTCTATCATTATAATTTGAAGCGTTAGGAGGATTGTTTGTTAAATTAAATGGAACCCAAGCTTGTTCTTGAATGTTACTTTCACTTCCAGGGGCGAGTGTTCTAAACCAACACTGGAAATCAGTCCCCTCAGGCTTGATTGCATCTACTATAACTCTTATAGATGTTGCTGTATCTTCTAGTACATAAGCAATAGTAAGGTGCTTAGATGCAGTAGTTCCTCCATCTGAATTACTTTCTATAACATAAGGTAAAGTACTCATTGCATTTCTATTATTTGCAGAACCGCTTGAATCTTGATAATCAATAAAATGAGATATAATATTTAACGAAGAAGCATTTACATTAAAATAAGGAGCAACATATTTGTTTTGAGTTTCTAATGTGACTCTAACTTTAGTTGAAACTTCTCCATTTAATCTTGTTGCAGCTTCTTCTTGTTCTCTAGATGCTGCTAAATGTGGATCTTCAAAATAAGTAACATTATCAAACTCTATTGGAATTTTGGTATCAGTTTGATATGCAGTTTCCGAACCAGCGATAGATGTAGTTGTAGTAAAATCACCTTCTGCATACATTCTGGTCAAAGGAGGTGTGATCCTGGGCAATACCATTTTGAATCCATCTATTGTATATTGTTCAGAAGCCAGTAAACTGGTACCTCCAGCTCTTATACTTGAATCCGCAGATTGCGCGAGAGTCATCGAGTAACCAAAAGCATCCACAGCTGTGATAGTATGTGTCTTCAAAAGGTTAGCTCCAGATACACCATTTACTGTATCAGCACTATCTAAAGCTGTTGAATTTGATCTAAGTTTTACTTTATCTCCAACTATAAATCCATGAGCAGGATGAATAACACTCATTGTAGTTGATCCTCCAGTAAACACTAATGGGTCAGCTGGATACTTAATAATATTATCTGTGATAGTGTTTTCTGTCAGCGATTTCAGAGGTGGTGTATCTACTTCCATGTAAGCTACATTAAACTGGAAATTAAAACTTGCTCTATAAACTTTGAAAGCTAAGTCACTAGTTTGATCACCAGTCCATACTGTGCCGTTTGAAGATCTAAACAACACTCCACTATTAAGATCTTTAGTAACTAGTTTAGTTGTTGAACCAGCCACATGCTGTCCTTGAGTTCCTGACCAAACTTTGTAATGTCCTACTTTACCTGATGTAGCAAGTACAATAGCCATTTCTACATTTGCAGGGACATAAACAGGTTCTTTAAATGTAAATTTGTATTCAGTAGAAGAACTAAAAGTTTCAGATGCTATTGCTCTTATAGCAGCTGCGGTTGCAACAACTCTGGTTCCAGGAATAAATCTAGTAGCAGAGGGTGTTCCATTTACTGTTGGTCTTAACTCTAAAGTTATTGGAAGTTGTTCTTCACCTGTTGCAGGACCTCTTTGAAAAAAGACACCCACACTTGTAAGAACAGATCCACCTGGTTCAGTAACTCTGAACGTTTGTGCGAGTGGATTGAATTGATCTGTAAGTTGTAGTAATGCAGTCATGTTACACCTTAACTCTCTTATCTTTAATCATCTTTCCAATTGCTCTACAAGATGGTACACCAATTGTAATTATAAATCTACCAAGTAAATTATCTTTGTGGTTGTCTGGTTCCATTCTATGTGCAATGTGTTTTGCCCAAGAAGAAACTAAAGGAAGTGCTAATGTGTAGAATCCAATTCTGGCTAACATAGTATCTCTCTCAATCCATTCTACAACAGGTTGAGCCCAAGCATAATAACCATCATAAACATCTGGATCTGTGTCTCTGGTCATTTGACCATAAGCAGTATCTAAACGCCATATCTCTTCGCTAAGATATCCTCTCCTGTGCAACAAGCTACAAAGAACTGTCTGATTACCAGTAGTTTTTCTTGGTTTTGGTTTGTTTTTGGATCCATCTTTATTAGTAAAACTCATGTTATCGTTATTTATTCTGATGTTTGCAGCCTCTTCATTCATATAATAAGTGGTTTTATTTCCGTTTTTGTCGGTTTCTACTACGTGTTTCATTTTAGTACCACCGCCACCTTTACTGGAGCTCTTAGTAGTAGTAGTTTCAGAAGAACCACTTTCTATTACAGCTGGAGTCACAGGTGGTTCTTCCTCAGGAGGTGGAACTGGAACAAAAGGAGTATCAGGAGCCACAGGGTCAGGTACAACAGTCGGAACATGAGGAGGCACAGGTGGATCGTCGACCCAAGTCTGTACATTATATTGATATTCTTCTTCATAAGAAGTAGTGTATTGATAAGTTTCTGAATAAGCTTGTTGATATGCATGCTGATATTGATAGTATAGTTCATATTCACCAACAGCTGCATATTCAGCTTGAGCCCAAGACAAACATTCTTCTTTGTCTAAAATACTTATATCACTTACAACTAAGGATCGATTCCCAGTTGGAAAACTTGTTGCTGCGTTACTTTGAATGTAAAATAAACCATCTAGATTACCAGACGCGTCTGAATAGACAGGCTGACCTACAGCTGCAGTAGGACCACCAAGTTCAGCAGGAAAACCTGTTTCATGAATGTATTTGTCACCTGGATTCCTTATAGAATTATTTCTATTTAAAGTATTATATGTTGCCGAATTGAATGAAGTATTGCAAAAGTGTGTTATTCTTTTACCATCAAAAAATATCCAATGAGGAGAGTTAGGCCTCAATCCACTAAAGGAAAAATATGAAAAATTTGGTCTTATGATTGGAATAAGATCAAACCCTAAATTAGCTTCCATAGTTGAATAAGCTGTTTTATATGCAGTCCTGGTACCAGTATTCTGCTTATCAAGAGTTCTAGTGCCTGTTCTGCTTTCTGTTATATAACCCATATTTCTTCCTTAATTATTCCTATCACCTTGTGAGGATGGCATCAGTGTGCCACTAGCAACAAAAGAATTAGTTTGTTGTGCTACATAAGTTTGATCTTGCAATTTGCGGACTGTCCAAGTATCAATATTAGGATCAAGAAATCCAGCACCAATTGATTTTGTAATCTCAAATGAATTAACATTAGTAGCTTCAGAGGCTAAGTCTTGATTTACCATAACTTCTTCAATATATTTAGGCCATATTGTATTACCTACTATAACAGTACCCCACGAAGCATCAGAATCATACTTCATAGGTAAGTTTCTTGCAAAAGCTATTGGAGCTATAGATCCTGTGCTCTTGTTTATAAGAACTCTATTATCATTATCATAAACATCTGTTTGCCTGTTATCTCTAAATCCATCTGCAGTTAATCCTAACTTTACTCTGTCAGGCATTGAGGAATCTAACGGATCAGGAATAGTGGTTTGCAATGTAGCTATTTCAGCCATATTGAGGACAGAATTTACTTCTAGGTCACTTATCCTATTTTCTAGTTCATCAATATCTTTCATTTGATAACCTAGATTACCAAACTTAGAAATTGTTAGATCGTGCTTATCCAATGTGAATGGATTAAGAACTATTCCATGCAAAGGATAATTCTGTAATGGAACATTGTTTGGATATTGAGCTGTCGAACCTGAATTACTACTATGTATTTCTAATTCACCTTTTGGACTCATAGAAATAACATCAACTCTTGGGTTCCAGTATGTTGCTGATCCAAGAGTAATTGTTCCACCATTCTTTGGAATGTTTTCTACATAGGCTCCAGTCCCAGTAAAGGTATCTGTATTTGCAGTATCTTTAACAGGTCTCATATCAATTACATCGGTAAGTCTAAATTCTTCTCCTGTTTTTAAAGTATGCACGGGAACATTTTGATAATCAACGTCTGGATATGAAGGTTTACCTGCAAAGAAGTCTCCACTTGAATGAGAGAAGAAATCATATGTAACAGTCAACGCGCCTGTTGGTTCTCCAACACCATTTTTAATTCTACCAGAACCTACTGTATAAAAATTATCTCTATGTCCATTATCAAAGATAAACTTATATGTTATATCCTCATTGGTAACATTATCTACTACACTAGTAAACCTATAAATGTCAACATTGGATAGATAGAATTTACCTGCCACAAATGTTACATTATTTTCTACTGTAGCTACATTTAATGTTTTAGTTTTTCTAGTGGCAGATGTATTTTCATATGCCAATAAATTAATATCTTTGCTTGCTGGTAATCCTGTCACAGTTACAGATGTGTTAATGGTACCAGAAGTAGTTGGAGGATTAATTACTGCTGAGCTGTAAGCACTGTCTGCTGCTACAATCCAATCTTCTTGATTTGCAAATGTATTTGATGATCCGGTACTAAAAGTAGCTTGACCAGATCCATTTGCTGTAGCTGTATAAACTTTTCTAACAGCCATTGTAACATTGGATATAGTATTTGCTCTTTCTCTTGCAAGAGGAAACATAAATGTATTTTGGAAAGGATCTTGTAAATCAAACTGGCCTTTTTTATCTCTTATTAATTCTGCAACACCAGTAGTAGAAGTACCCAGAGAACGTGTCTGACCTATACGAAATTGTGTACCAGTACCATCACTATCCATTTCAACATCGAAAACATGGATTCTATATTTGTTATCAAACTCATCAATATTACGTATTCTAGCTTCACCAATTATACCGCCAGTGCGAGTGTCGCCAGCAAAGAGTTCTACTTCGGCAAAATTAGTAATGTTACCAATTAAGCCATGAATACTATCAGCTAAGAAATAATTTCCATAGTTAGCTGAAACGAACTCAGGTTCGTTTTCATAAATGTTTTGAGGGTCTGATCTAGGTTTCTTTACTCTGAGTGTAGTAGATTTAGTTCTTTCATTTCTATTACCACCGACAAAAGCCACACCGCCTGCTATTCTATATTTCAGAAAATCATTATCACTATCATCTTCTACGTGAAGATCAAATACTCCATATTGACTACTACGCTCAATAAAATCACCAGAAATACTACTAGTTCTACTATTAAGTATAACACCCATTTCATTAAGAACGTTGTCTCTGTTTTTTATAGCCCTTGCTCTACCTTGGACAATGTCATAAACAGGATAAAAAGTCTCACCTGATTGTATATCTTCTTTTTTAATTAAAGTCATTAAGATCTGATATCTATCTGCACCAGGAGATGTAAGATTTGGAGTCGACCCACTATTATCAAATAATGCTATCTCATCACCTGAAGTAATAATTTTTTCTTCAAGCTTAAATCCTACTACAGCTGTTGGAGCTTTAGTATATTTTGAAATGACCAAAGATTGAGCTTCCACCATAACAATGTGACCAGCTACAAAAGTTGAAAAGGAAGGAACTTCAATTAAGGATCCTCTGCCTGTTGCAGGATTAATAGAAGTGTTAGTTGTTTGTACAGTCAAGGATCCAGTTGAATATGTTAGTACATCGTTGGGAACAAACTTAACTGCTTTAGTTGTATCAGATTGAGCTACATTGTTAGAATCAATGTACCTTACAAATAAGGTATCCGGATCACCATCAGCGGCAGGTATTACTACTTTGATTGTAGCTGAAAGACCAGCAGCGTTGGTAATAGTCTGACCTAATAAAGAATTAGAATTGGTTGGTAATGAATTTACTTTTACAAAATCAACAGCATTAGTTCCTGATTGCAAAGAACCATAAGAAGTGTTAAACACACTTCCTTCTTTAAATATGAACGCTCCAACTCTTGACAGCTCAGTTTGAATAATAGTCTGTAGCTGAGTTAACTCACGTGCCTGAAGAGCACGACCGTTATTAAACAATACTCTATGATAGTGATCACTATCTTTAAAGTCATCGTTATACTGACTAAGAAAAGTTGATTGTGTTACATTAGTCGCCATGGTTTACCCTTAAAGTTTTATAACAAGTTTTATGTCTTCAGTTTGATCTGCATCTCTTGTAGTAGCTGTAGATTTATTATCTATAAACAATAGATCACCTGTAAATTTATCGAAATCGGGAGTGACCAACGCTTGATTGATAGTTAGAGTAGAAGCAGTATATCCATCTATTGTTACAACTTCACTATTTGTAAATGCTACAAATCCAGTAGTTTCATCTTGGTGATACCACAAACCATTTGAATCATCATGAAAGTCTAACCATGCTTGAGCTCCAGAAGTGCCACCAGTAATTTTTATATCATTGGCATATTGAATTGTGTTTGCACCAGGAGAAGTTGTTAATGTTATTCTATTTTGAGCAATCCCAGAGGCATCCGTAAATAAAGTTGTTGATCCAAACTGTGTTGGATTTCTTAAAATACCCAGTTGTCTATAATCATTATCTACAATCCAATCTCCACTAACATTACCAGCTGGTTTCACATTAAACATAATAGAACCAGATCTAAGATCTTCTCTAGCATCTGCACCCATACCGGCTGGTGAAGCAAATACAGGAACAGCAGCGGCTGTTATGCCACCTACTGATAGATTAGTACCATTTACTACAACGTTGGCATAATCATAACCTGAACCCATTCTGGTAACAATATTACCAGCTCCATTACTATCATCTATTTCAATAGCTTCTACACCACCAGCTGTGTTCAATACAGCTTTAGCTCTAGCACCCGTTCCGTTACCCTCTACACTAATAGAAGGCGCAGAAGAGTAAACTCCACCTTTAGTAGTTACTCTATAACCAATTATCTGGCCAGGGACCGCTGCGTTTTGCACTGAAAATTGTGAGAATTCAGGATCAGTACCTACTGCAGAGTCAATAAACTTGACTGGCATAAACTCACCTGTTAGAAAGTTGTTAGCATTAGTAGTTGTAATAGTGTATAGAAATTTCCAAACGTATCCATCTGTTTCAATAGGAAGTGTAGTATCAGTGTGATCAGGTTTTACAGTTGAGACTTGAACTGTACCATTAGCATCTTTACCAGTTCTTATAACAATGTAAACATTATTGTCTTCAGTTCTTACATAATATGATGTAGCTGGTTGTCCAGCTACATTGTCATTGTACTGAGAGTAGTTTGAGTTTGCTGACCAATCTTTTAAAGGAATAACAAACGAAAAGTTATTGATTGCTATAGAAGATTGCATATTGTATCTTAGCAGCCTTCGTTCTCTTTCTGTGTTAACTGGTGATGGGGAAACATCTGTATTTTCCACAGGCTGCCAAGACTGAGATCGACCTACAGTAATATAATAGTGATTGTTTGAATCACCCACATTTGTTCCTTCGTTCTCATCAAAAAGATCTTGAACTAAAACTTTTTTTAATTGATCTGTAATAATAGCTACCATGTTATTTTCCTATTACGTAACTGTAATTCCCTGACTTCCTGTTAAGTACCATTTAGCTCCATCCCACACACATTGAGCTGACGCAAATTGTGGCAAAGCAAATGAAGTACCGTGAGCAAAGTTCCCAGGTGTTATAGTTGCAGTACCTGCTCCTTTATTTGTAAATATTTTTATTTCACCGTCCACTGTTCCATTACTCATAGTGAGAGCTAACGTAGATCCTTTATTGCAAATAGTATAAGTCTGATTACTATTAACTGTTCCATTTGCTGTAACTGTGACTGGTTCAAAAGCAAACTTATCTGATCTAACTGCGCCAGATCCTTTGCTTCTTAGATTCATTGATACATTTAAATCACCACCAAGCCCTGAAGCTGTTAATCCAACAAAGCCTGAAGAATCAGCGTTGCTGACTGTAAGTTCTCTTACAGCAGATCCAGTAGCATCTAATTTAATAATAGCAGATGTGTTAGCATCATTTATTTGAGAAACACTGGGTGTAGTGATAACTGGTGATGTGAGTGTTTTATTAGTTAGAGTTTGTGTATCAGTTGTTCCAACAACAACCCCAGCTGGAATTGTTTTAGCTGCTACTGAACCATCAATAACCCCAGAAGCATTTGATAAAACAAAACTAGAAGCAGCAATACCAGTGATAGTGTTACTATCTGCGTTTAAAGATTTATTTATTAACGTCGCAGTACTATTATTTGTGAGAATAGTTCCATTGCTATCTGGCAATAAAACATCTACTTGTGCTGCTGCTGAAACAAAACCTAGTTTAGTTCTTGCATTGTTTCCAATAAAATCTATACCACTATCAGTGTGTACTATCACTTGTGCAGCGCCAGCACTATCTCCTAATATAAGATATAATTCTCTAAAGTTATCATTCATCTTATTCCCAGCAATACGTAATGTATCACCTGTACCATCGTTGGCAGAAGAACCTGTGTTGATAATTTGTCTTGTCATATTTTATTCCAGTTTAAACTTAGAAGTATTTATAAGGTTTATATTGAAGAATCAAAGGAGGTATCATACTTATGCTGATCAAATGTAAATATACCTGCATAAGCAGTACTATCTGAATCATAATATGTATCACTCATTAATGAATGATCTCTGATTGTAGCACCACCATCTGATTCATCAAATGAGATTGAGTTAGGTGTGAGCAATTGGTTAAGGCTCGTCTGACCAGTAGCAAGTTCTTGCATTGTAACACTTTGTAACTGATCCATTGTTTGTCTGGTTACTTGTCTGTACAAATTACTATCCGTATAATCGTCTTTGTTTATTAATGTAATATCTCCAACTGCGTTTGCAGTTAGTGTAGCTGAAGCAGATGTACCAATTGCCTGATCTATACCTGCACCTGCTTGATCTTGAATAATTGTTAACCCTGTTTCGTTTACAGCAGTTATAACTAGCTCTGACCCAAGAAATATTCCTGCTGGATGTACAAAGAGTTTATATACATCTCTCCAAACTCCAATGGGAAGATCTGTCTTAATTAAGATAGAAAGAGCTTGAAATAGTTTATCATCGGTTATAAACTTCAAAGACTCAGGTCCCATTTTAGAAGCTGGTTCTCTTATCTGCTCACCTCCTAAATTAGCACTATCTAATGCAAAATCAATTACCGGACCAACTTTAAAAACATTTGCTTTGGGATAAGATATTAATGGATCAATTCCATAAAAACCTCTAAAGAATTGTTCTATAGAATACTTCGTACCTTTTGATCTGTAAAGTAGATTAGAAAATTTTATAGCTTCTCTTTTGTTTTGAAAACCTCCAAAGTAAGCAGTACCAAGTAAATACTCATCTTCTAAATTTTCTAGTTGAGAAGCTGGTGTACTTGTTGCATCTTTAAGTGTATAAAGCTGATTGATAATATCAGTACTTCCACCACTTGAATCCATAAACTCATAATATTTTTCAAGTAAAGTAATTAGTAATGGATAATCTTCCTGAAAGTATTCAGGCAAGACACTTTTAATATCAGCTTTCTTAAAGTTAATATCTGTACGTCTGTTATCCAGTAAGGTTTTATCTCTACTATATTCAGGCATTAATTATCTACCGTCACAATTAATGCTGTTGTAGAAGATCTATCTGGATCAAACAAAAGTATATCATTTCTTATTGGTGATACTGCACTTGGATTACTAGGAACAACAGATAATTTTATATCTGTTCTTCCACCAGCTATACTTGAAGGATTGAAAAAATCAATAGTAACTGCACCTGTACCTGCATTGTAAGACCCCACATTATCAATAACTACATCTCCATTAGCTGCTATCACTTGAATGGCATTGGAACTCAACTTGTTCCTTAGAAAAGATAATCTACCATTTAGAGTAAATTCTGTACTTCTTATAATAAAGTTTATATCATCAGGTGATGCTATTGAAGTAGGAAATTCAATTACCTGAGTAAGATTACTTGCGGTTGCAGCTAGTTTATTTTTTACATCAGTAAAGTTGCTAGTAGTGTACTCTCCATTTACTAAGAAAGAAGCTGCTGAGTCAAACTTACGTTTGGAAACTAAACCTACCACATTATTTATTTGCGCAGCTTCTAAGGAATTTAAAGTTAACTGGTTAATCACTGCTATTAAGGAAGGAGCTGTTGGAGTAAATCTTCGTTGTATTCTTACATCAGCTCTTGATGATAAGACAGCAGTGCTAGATTCATCAACTAGAGTTAACAAATTAGATCGTCTAAAGGATTTGTTAAATAAACCAAACGCTCCAAAGTAATTTGCCGCGACGGTTGTTACTTGATTTGTTATTGCATTTAAATTTTTATCTGTTAAGTCTGGATTAAATTGAAAGGTAGTATCCAGTTCTATAAAAGTTTGAACTGGGTCAACAAATCTTACTTTAAATGATATAATAGCTAATTGATTACCTAAATCTACTATACCTCTCTTTATGGAATCTTTTGTACTTTGATCTACATTATCATTAAATAAAATGGAAACATACACAGCACCAAATTCTGGTTCTGCATTATCTTCTCCACCCCATGTTGAAATATCTTGAATAAAAGTTGAATAGTTTTTCTTTATAAGAGCTGTATAGTCTTCTGCTGTAACCATCCTGTTTTGAGAAACATATTGGAAAGGAGCATTTTTTCTTATTGATTCAATTGTTTGTTTTGCTTGGCCCCCAGAAGCGTTTGAAGATGTGATAACTGTTAACGGTGTTGTTACTCCACCTCCACTTAAAGAACTAGAAGGTGTAAAGGTTGAAGCTGAATTAGCATCTGCTCCATTTGTAGAAAGATAAGTTATCTCAATCCTGCTACCAGTTTCAGGAGCATTACCAAAGGTCACTCCATCTCCAAATGATAATTCAAAATTACCATTAGGGGATTCTTTTAACACATAAGCAGTTGTGCTAGCGCTTACTGTGGATATGTTATTGATATTTTGATATGCAGTAGCATCTGTGCTTGTAGCACTAGGAAAAATATTTACTGTAGCAGTTGCTGCATCTAATTTGGTATCAGGAATAACATATACAGGATTTTCTTCATACTCTCCAGCTAAAAATGTTTTAGTTTTTCTCGATCCTTCCCTCAATGGAATAAGATTAGAACCGGTTGTTGTCAAGAATTCATAATAACCAGAACCATTATCAGTAGCAAAAAAGCTTTGAGTAGTTTGAAATGTGTATGTTATTTCGTCCACGACAGCTGTAAATTCTGTGAAAGCAGGCAAAGAAATAATACTATCTCTAGGAGTAGTACTTGTAGTAAATGAGATACGAACTAGTGCTTGAGCAGAAGTATCAGTGTTTGGAGTATAACCAATACCTTCAGCGAGAGATACAGCAGAGCTTCTTAATTGTGCTGTATTAAGATAAGATTCATTTAATGCAAAGTTAGCGATCAAACCATTTATGTGAGTGTTGTATGCTAACACATCTAAAATGTTTGATAGACCAGATGCTTCAAAGTTATAATCAGAAAACTCAGTTTGATTAGCCAAATGATTTTTAAGATTATTCTTTATACTGCTAAAGTCTAATGCTGTTGATTTAATTGTTGTTGCCATTTTATCTCAACCTTGAAAGTGTGGTATTTAGTTCTACTGTTTCTTCTGTACTTATTACTTGAAATTCAATTTTAATAGAAATGCTGTTGTAATCAGCTGTTTCAGACACAGATATATTTAATATCCTTGCCCTTGGTTCATATCTCTCAATTGCATATACAACATCATCTACTATCTCATCATCTATATCTTCATCAGCTAGTTCAAATAGTAACCCTCTAAGGTTCCCACCAAAGTTGGGTTCAAATGGTTTTTCCAAATGATTAGTTAGTAATAAATTTTTAACTGCTTGTTTAACAGCAGCTGCGTCTTGTTTCTTAAATATCTCTCCACTTGGCTTGGCAGTGAAAGAAAGATCAATATCTTTGTACAACTTATCACGAGCATTGATAAGCGTAAACTCATTGAGCTTGCCATCCTCATTTGAAAATACTCTGTTAGTTGCCATAGGGTTTCTCTTTTTCCATTATTTATAAGTGTTACTTGCCAGTATCTGACCAATGAAAGGGATCTACTGTTTGAAAATAAGTGGTATCCAGTTGGAACCATCCACCATTTTCTGGTTTATGGCCATTAGCCTTTACCCAATTCCACAAAGGACTTTTGTAAGTACAATCTGCTATCTTAATTGCTTCTCCAAGACCAGTTCTAGAAACAGTAGCAGCTGGTACTGATGAGTTACCACCATCACTATATTCTCTTGACTGATAGTAAAATGACTTGTATCCAGCGTTCAGCTTGAGGTCAAAACCATCTACAGCCGCGGCCTTTTTAAGCTTGTTAAATCTAATTGCACCTGTCTTAGATAATAGTACTGGTCCTTGGCCTTCTCCATTTACTGGAAGATCCTGCACTTTAACTAATTGAGAAGGATCTATTTTACCTCTAGTTCCATCATATCCAATTTGAGGAGGGTTGACATTTTGGTTAGACAAAAATCTGTGAGTTGTTTTTTTCCATTGTAAATTACTTTGAGATAGATTAGTAGCAGGATCAACCCCTGCCTCAAGAACTTCAACCAATTCATTTTCAGCAATTGTATTACTGTTGTAATGAGTTTCAATCTTTCTATTAAAGTTAGCTGACCACACAGAAGAAGAATCTTCACCATCTGTGGATGATACTTTTAGTTCAGGAAGTATAACTATTATTCTTGCTTCTAATCCTTTGAGTGAATCTATGGTATCATAATCTAAAATTAATTTATCAAAGTTTTGAGTCTTACCCCAGAGAGAAGCTAGGTCAAAAGTTTTGGCTAAAGAAGTATTCCCAGTTTGATCAATCAATCTATACACCACTGCTTTACCTGTTTTCTTTAGATCATTTAGTCCTCCTGGAGTTATTGTTTCATTTGGTCCAGGTCTATACAATCCTTCAGAAACTGTCAATCTGTAATTTTTAAATTCATTCTTATCATTTTTTACTAGTTGAATTAATTGACTGTGTAGATAATAGTATCGAGCAAGATCAGATCTATCCTCTACATCTCTTACCCATTCAATATTAGTAGGATCTTCAGTACCTAAAAATTTAGCCATACTGATCCCAGGAGCAAATTTTAACTTTGAATTTATAAATTGTTTATCGACTGTATCTGGATTAAACTTATTATCAGGTATTATGTTTACAGCTTTTGTGGGAGGTAGTTTGCTGTTGTAAGCAAGTACAGTAGGATTCAAAGTAGTTATTAATCTTGGGTCCCCTTGGTTCACGACTCGGTTTACTTGTTCAGGTATCTTCTCAAAGTAAGAAGGATCCAGTACATTAGTTTCTAATATATTAGTAATAAAATCTAAATTGTTTTGATTTGATACATCTCTTAACTTTGATCTTATTTGATCAGAGGACATTACTTTATCAGATATACCACCATTCAAAAGATTTTTCAACAAATGTTTTCTAATAATTTCATCTTGATCTATCTTGACTCTTCTTATACCACCTGTTGATTTACCTAACCATTCAGTCATCATACTTTCAGTAGGCTTAGCTGTTTCAACAGTATCAGTAGCTGTATTATCAGCTGTAAATCCAGCTGCGCTACCTGTGTTACCAGCGCTTCCATCATGAGTATCCGGATCAGAATAAGCTTGAGAATTAGTAATATCTGATCTAATAGCTGTAACCGCTGTTCCTTGTAGATCTCCATGAAAAGCTGGAGCAGTAACCCCTGCTGAATAAGTAGCTGACTGAGCATAAGCATTTTGATAATACATAGTTACTGTTTGCCCACCAATTGTTCCAGTGTTACTTTGCACAGTCATATCTTGAGCAGAAAGCGTCATATTGTTAGAAGCTAAGTTCATATCAGTCTCAGCAGTCATGTAAGTATAACCACTTGCAAAGAAGTTTGCATCGCCGTTTACATTATTACTAAATGTACCTTTGATATTAGCTGAGTATCCACCAAGATAAGTATTTGTTGTTTGTCCAGTCGCCGTGGTTGAATATCCACCAGCTACTTGCTCACCAAAATTTCCAGCTACAATCTTTCTGTGTGATCCACCAATGTTCTCAGTCTTGTTACCACTAGCATTAACATTAAAGTTTACACAATCGATATCCAAATCACCAGCCACATTTAACTTTAGATTACCTTTGAAAGTAAGTGCTCCATCAGCATCTACATGCAAAGAATATTCTTTGCCAACATAATCTTCTCTAGCAGATGGAGAGGAAAATGTTAATGATCCATCAGCGTGGTATTCAATTCCACCACCTTCTGAATGTATTACAACTAATTTATTTTCAGCATCATTGAAGTGGATCTCATGACCACCAATAGTATTGATAACTCTATTCTTTCTATACTGTGATTCCGCGCTCGATTGATTAGCAAATTGTTGAGGAGAGAGAGCTACATCTCCACCACCAGTCCACACATTAGGTGAACTACTATTAATAATATCTTTGTTTAAACTAGATACACCAACATATTCAGCTAACGGAAATTCTTTGCTACCTTTACTGGGTACATCTCCACCAACTTTTGGAACATCATCTTCTATTGACATATCATATCCTTGCGTTAACTATTTCATCTGCAGTATAAGGCCCTTGTGTTAAATCCTTGTTAATTAGGCCTCTACTAAATCTTGTCTTATTAAATTGTACTATGTCTATATGGGGACCTTTTTTAGGTGATTGTAAAAGATCACTTCCAAATATTTGTATTCCGGGTATACTCTCATAAGCTATTTTAAACATACCTGCTATATTATTTAATTGATTAGAAGAATAAGTGTTTCCCATAATAAAGTTTTCTGTTTCTTTAGGATGCGGTCCTTTGATTCCTCCAACTAACATTACGACAATACTATTTTGATTGTGATTGTAAGGTAATATAGTAGACTGTTCAGCTTCAAAATCTACAGGAAGTAATCTTTCTATTCCACTTGCAGTTATTACATAATGAACAGGAGGAACTTTATTATTACTTGCTTTCTCAATATCAAATATTCTTTTAGAATTTACAAATAAATCTTTTCCTGTGTTAGAAGAAAAAACTACAATTTCAGTTACTTGTCTAGTTAAAGTGAGAAATTCTGATTTGAGCTCATCGGGTGATACATTTACATTATTCCAATAGTTACTAGTAGCTTCTCCATTAGACCACAATGCTTTTATTGATTCTGTATCATTGGAAAATGGAATAATACTGACAGCATTTCTGTCCACAGTATTAGAAAAGGTATCAGAAAGTAATGATTTATAGCTGCTAGATGATTTAGCAGATAAAGAATTAATATTTGTTCCCGAAGAAGTTTTAAGAGCAGTCCTATCAGGTAATTTTTCTAGTGCAGCAGTAACATCTGATTGAGGATTTGTATCTGCTTTATAATGTTTGGATACAGAAACTTGTTCTGCCAGTCTTGGAAGTTCTACTTTATTAACATCTGTTGTCACATTAGTTACTGCTAATAATTCATCTTCGGTAGCAGTAGGAACAGCTGCTTTGGTGGCAGCTGATATGGCCTCAGGAGTAACAGCTGTAGTGACGACATCAAGTTGTCCTGGCGCAGTTAAGGTTGAATTGTTTGAGGACTTTTGTAAATCACTTGAAATAGAACTACTAATATCTTGTATCAATTTATCACTCTGACCAGTAACATCAGAATTCATTTTTGCTATTGCTATAAATTTATCATTAACTATATTTTTTGGAAATGAGTTAGGTATGGAGCTAATTGTATCGTCTACATTAGATGCGATAAGTTCAAAACCTCCTACCTTTTCTCCTAAGGTACTTCCTAACTTACTTGAATTTGCAACTGCATTTACAGTCTGCAACTCAGCAGTTTCTTTTATTGCTTGGGTCACAGTTTGATTCTTATTAGAAGTGTTATTAAAACTCTTTGATAAATTAGCTCTTTCAGACATTAAAAAGGTCCAGTCGCTGTTGCAACACTAGGTGTTGATTGTTTAGGTGTCGCTTTTTTTATAGCATTTTGAAAATCTATCATAGCTTCATTAGCAAACTTTTCTCTTTTTTGTAATTCCACTACCTTATTAGCAGGGTTTTCATATATGTCTAACCATATCCATGTAGCATTATTATCATTAGGACCACCGACATACTCTGAAGTCTTCAACATTTTTTTGTAAACATTACTTTGTGCTGACGCTCCGTCTGCAGATGTTCCCACACCATATAAAGTATGACATATGAATTCAGCTTGAAGAAAAAAGTCATCCCAAGGCAGTTTTCTTTTCTTTGAATACTCTAGTAAGTGTTGAAATCTTCCCACATTAGCATTCCATTGAGCAAGACCAAACGAAGGTTCATTACTACTATTGGCATCAGGAACTACTTGCTGAAGTCCTTCTGGAAATGAGGCTGCAAAAGTAGATGTTCTTTTTGTACTGGGGACTCCTGATTGAGCCGAAGGATCAAATAGAGAATTTTCTCCTTGTAAGTTTCCAACTATCCCAGCACACATTTCAGGAGTAAATCTAGGCTTAGGTCCATCAGGAGTTTCAAACGTTTGATTTGCAAAAAATAACATAAGAGCCAAGCGCTTTACTAAAATATCATCAGGATTGTTCTCCACCATCGTTCTTATTTCTCTATCAGTTACTATACCTTGATAAAAAGAAAATGGATCTGTAGTGTTAGTCAAACCTTGAGATACCAAGGCTTGATCTCTCAATGACCCAGGATGTACTATTCCATGATGAACTAGCGATCCTAATACAAGAGGCATTTGGGATTCTTTACCATCTAAAAAGATACCAAATACTCTTGCAGATTCTAATAGTCCTGGTCCTTGTCCTATACCAGATACTCCACCTTCTGTAACTGGAAGTAATACTTGAGCCCAAGGATAATCTCCAGAAGGGATATCAGATTCATCATCAGAATGTATTCCATGTATCTTTATTTGTACTCTTCCTTCTTGCCTAGGATCATCATAGACATTAAGAACAGTTCCAATAAACCATCTTACATTATCTCCATAAAAATAATTCATTGTGTACTCTTATTGTTAAATATTCTAGTGCATTCCATAGTAAACCCAACTGTTTGGTCAGCTATATCAAACATATATTTTCTAGCAGACATAACAAAATCACCTGATCTTTTTTCGTCAATGTTTGAAGAGCTACCGCTGTTTATTTGTGCAAATTGATTTCTTTGTATGTTTATTTTAACTTGATTACCTACAGCCGTTTGCATATCTCCTGAGGTAAATATCATACCTGGTCCTGACATTACATAAGTGTTTTTAGCCATAAAAGCAATCACACCTCGTCTTATAGCTCTTAGCCTCGATTGTTCCATACTTCCATTTTGAGAATAGTTACCAGCATCTCTATATGTTTCCATTTCTAAACTATTAAAAACATTTGAAGTAAATGAAAATAAAGCTTTTCCATCTTCTTCACCTGGAGTAAATCTTCCGTCTACGAGACCTCCTTTACCTTCTGATAGTTCATTATCTGCCAATTCATGGGGTATAATAATTCTTGAATTATATTCTTCCAGTGTAGTAGCGCTTATATGATTGAGCTCAGTAGCTAAAGCTCCTACTTGAGCCATTGATAAAGTATCTTCGTTTGTGTTATGATTAAAAGTATCAAGGTTGAACATTTGATCAAAAGGATTCTCAGATGTATTATCAGCTTGTGAAAATGAAAATGGATTATTTGTATTAAAAGAAGAATTAGTTAACATAGTTTTAAAATCTTTTAATACCAACTGGTCAGAGAACAAGGTGGAATAAAGAAAAAAAGGATAACCATCTATTGTAGTCATTTTTTTAGTTATAATTGCTGCAGCTTGAAGAGGAGATAAGAAAGGTACAATATATTTAAAAAATGGTTGAGCAGATGGATTTCTACCAATGGGGAACAATGTTTTATCTAATTTATCTACTAATATTTTTTCTATAATAGATTCACCAGTTCCAGTATAAGATTTACTAAAATTTATTAGACCATCCACATATCCATGATCTTCAATTAATTCACAATATAGTAATGAAGTATTATCATTACTTTTTTCACTGGTAATTGAATTTATAATAAAAGTTTTTGTTATTCGTTTGCCACTTGATCTTTGAAATGGTTCACTAGAAAAAGTAAAAATTATTTTTTCAGTTCCTGACATATTTAATAATGAAAACATATCCTGGTCATCAAAGATAGTCATTGCTCCAGTAAGAAAAGCTAAGTTAATATTTTCGTAAATGTTAATTTGTTGAGTAAGACCTGTGATGTCAATTTCTCTACTGCCATCTCTAGGTATTATCCTATTAGTGGATAGTTTAACACTTTCAATATTTACTTTGTTTGCAATCGCTCTTGACATATCAACTGTTCACTAAACTTTGGAATTCATCTGAAATCCGATCAATTAATTCTGGTTTCAATATTTTAATTATTCTTAAACTTTGATTACTTTCAAACATTCTTTCTTCATTAGTCACAGCTGTTAATCCAACTAGTCCTGTATTTAAGTTCAGTGCATTCCCAGCGACAGAAGATAAAGGTATGTCAACTATTTCTTTTGAACTATTCTCATAATGATGCACAGCTTTATTTTGCTTAGCTGTTGAAAATACTCTTAATAAATTTACTTCGTCATCATCCCATAGAGTAGTATCAGATTGATTTCTTTGAGAGTAGACAACAGCGTTTGCAGATATAGCATTAGAGGACAATGTAGCAGTAGCTGTTGCATTAGTACTACCTTTAACGTCTGGTTCCGATATTGTTACTGTTGGAGCTGTTTCGTAGTCTTCACCACCTGATGTTACTACTATTGAAGTCACAGATCCACTAGTTACAATAGCTGTAGCCACGGCTCCTGAACCTCCACCCTTTGTGAAAGTGACTGTAGGTACAGTAGTATAACCTTCTCCACCATTAGTTACTGTAATAGTTCTTACTTCTTCTAACGGTCTTACTACTAGTTGACCCATATCATAATTTTTTTCTAATATTTTAGCTTTGAAAGGAGGATTATCAAAAGGTTTTGTTGCAAGTATGTTATTTAGATAAAATTTACTATGCATGGATTCTTGAGTTGTTAAAACTGTATTGGGATAAAATACTTCTGCTCGTGTATGTTGCTCTTGGTACGTCAAAGGCCAGCCTTGGATTCTTAATTTATTATTTAGAAGATAAAATGTCCAATAATGATTTACAGTTCCATATAACTTAAAAGAAAGAGAGTCAGGTCTTTCTCCATCTTGGATGGTGTAAGTATTATATAATGAACTATTATCAATTACTTGATCTATTAAATCAACATAAACTGTAAGGTTTTGAAACAAAGATGTGTCAACTTCGTTACCAAATTTATAATCGACTATAGGGAAATTTGAAAAGAAACTCATGACTTATATTTTCCTGCTAAGTTTTGTCTTCGATGATCTTCGACAATGTCTGGTTTAGTAAGTGCTCTTTCTTCTATGAACGCAAGATCTACTACTGTCTCTTGAGGCTCTCCATCAGTATGAAAAGCCATTGAATTAGGATTGTATGTAACATTAACGTGTTCTAAAAACATGGGAAGAGTCATTGCACCAACTCTTTTTTTTCCATATACCATTGATATTTCAAACTTACTAGGAAAGGTAAAAGCAGCTGATGTTCCAGCCAGGTTTCCAAACTGTCCTTTTATATCTGGATACATATTGTGTCTAAAGAAACCTATAATTTCTTTTATTCTAAATGCTTCTGTAGCTGAAGTTGGTATTAGTTGAAATGAAAAATTAAATCTTCTTAGTCCAACACCTTTGAAAGTAGAACGTCTATTAGGATTAAGAGTGATTCCTGTTTCTGTTTCAATAGCTCCTCCTACTCCTTCACTTAATCTACCTACAGTTCTTAATGCTGCCACTTGAGCTGTCTCACTTCTCAAACCGTTTACAAAAGCGTCTTGTAAATCTTCAAATGAAGGAACAGAGGATGCCATTGCATCAAACGCTGCTCTAGCTCCACTTCCCCCTTCTCTCAAGGCTAAAGCGGCAGCACCTCCAATCATTCCCAAACTTACATTTTGGTACTCGGCTGCATCTCTAAAATTTATTTGATTAGGTAAATATAATATAGCTGTATCTAGTGGAGTCTTACTAACTTTATTTCCAGTTTCAAGTCTAAGACCTTCAAACGCGACTTTTTGAGAGGTTTTTCTTCCAAACCTATCGACAGCATCACCTCCAAGTGGCCCAGTGACTTCGATAGCTTTATCTAAAACTGTCTTATAATCTTCTCGAATAGCTCTGAATTTTATTTTTCCTTTGTAAGAAGTAGTACCCTCTAAAGGAAATTGAAAATTTGTCATAGTTTTTCCTTAATAAATATAGAAAACGTTTAGAGTATTTATATGGCTTATTCAGGAAAGTATACAGTAAAACACAAAAGCAAATATAACGGTGCTGTTGACAACGTAGTATTTAGATCTATGTGGGAAAGACACTGCTTTTATTGGTGTGATCATAATCCAAATGTAAAGCATTGGTCTAGTGAAGAAACCATTATTCCATACTTCTATGATGTTGATAAAAAATATCACAGATACTTTATGGATCTAAAGATAAGTTTTAAAGATGGAAGAACTATTTTAGTAGAAGTTAAACCAGAGAAAGAGACTCAACCACCTAAAAAATCTTTTGGTAAAGCTGTGGACAGATCCAAAAGATATATCAAAGAGTCATTAACATATGTAAAAAATATGAACAAGTGGGAAGCAGCTAATGAATACGCTAAAGATCGTGGGTGGGAATTTCAAATATGGACAGAAAAAACTCTTATGGAAATGGGAATAATGCCAAAGCCTTCTAGGAACGAGATGGCTCCTTTGAAACCATTAAAACCTTTTAGAAGAAAAAAGACTCGTAAAAAGCTATAAATACAGTCATGAGTAATTTATTTCAAACATTAGAGCTGGAAGCTTTCCGAAAAGGAATTAACCCCCGCACAAAAGAATCACGCGCTTGGTTTAGAAGAAAAGCAAGCTCACTAGGTCGTGTGAACAGAAACCAATTGATGAAAGAAGAACCTCTGGCATTAAAAACCAAGTTTCAACCTGGTGCAATGGCTATGTTTTTTTATGATCCCAAAACTAAAGACAAGCTACCTTACTATGATTCTTTTCCTTTAGTAATTGTAGTAGATAGTGCTGATGGAGGATTCTATGGTCTCAATTTGCACTATCTTCCACCTGCGTTAAGAGCTAAATTCTTAGATGGTTTAATGGATAAATTATCAGATAAAAAATTTGATGAGAAAACTAAGTTTGCAGTATCTTATCAATACTTGAAAAGTGCCTCCACAATGAAGTACTTTAAACCATGTTTTAAACATTATCTAACTTCAAATGTTAGGAGTAGATTTGCAGTAGTTCCAGCACCTGAATGGGAGATAGCTACTTTTCTTCCAACAGCAGATTTTCAAAAAGGTTCTAGAAGTAGAGTATATAAAGATTCACGAGGAATGATCTAATGTCGGTTGATGAATTTAAAAGTTTAGTTACAAACAAAAGAGGCCTGGCCAGGTCCAATCTCTATAGAGTTAAGCTACCAGCATTGCCTGGAGCCTCTTCACGCGAGATAAATTTACTTTGTAAAAATGTGGAGCTTCCTGGTAGACAAATACTTACTAATCAGAGAATCATTGGAATTAAAAGAGAAAATGTTCCTTATGGATATGCAGTAAATGATGTTAACATGACGTTTACTTTATTAAATGATTATGGAATAAAAAACTATTTTGAAACATGGCAAAGTAGAGCTGTTAATCAAAGCTCTTATGAAGTAGGCTATAGAGATGGTCCAGGTGGATATGGTTTTAATATTCAAATAGAACAGCTTGAAAAAGGATTAGGCAACGTACCTTTCTTCTCTACTAATATTGGTTTTGTTAACTTCGCTCTAAACTTTTTTATTGGAGCGCCAGCTGTATACACGTGTACATTAATCGATGCATTCCCAACTACAATGAATAGTATTTCGTTAAGTAATGATTTAGATGGACTGTCAGAACTTACTGTAACTTTATCATATGTGGATTGGAGATCAGGAATTATGTCTGGATCCAATACAAACCTATCGACAGCTAGCGGGTTGTTAAATACAGGTTTACAACTATTAACTAGATCCCTTAATCTTCCGTTAGGAGATTTTGGATTAACTGCAAATACAAAGCCCAAAAACTTACCAGCAGGTTTACCAAATTTATTGAATTTATTTACATAATTATTAAGGATGAAATGAATGGCACTACCCAAGATTAATGAGCTTCCGAGCTATGAATTAGTCATACCCTCCTCACAACAAAAAATAGAATACAGGCCTTTCTTAGTTAAAGAGCAAAAAATACTTATGATGGCTCTTGAGACACAAGATGAGAAAGCTATATTAAAATCAATTGTAGATACAATAGAGTCTTGTGTGACAACTGAATTAGATGTTCAAGCACTTACAACATTTGACATTGAATATCTCTTTACACAAATTAGAGCAAAGAGTGTAGGAGAACAAGCAAAAGTAAATTTGAAATGTGGAGAATGTGAAAAGGATACAGAAGTAGAAATACCTTTGGACGAAGTAAAAATAAATTTAACTAATATTGATAAAAAAATAAAACTTAATGATCAATATACAGTTTTAATGAAATATCCTAACTTCAAAGCAATATTGTTAGCTCCGGAAGATAAGAAAGGAGACTCTCTTACTGAAGCTATACTTGACTTAGTTATAATGTGTATGGATAAACTTCAAACCGAAGAAGAACAAATTGAATTTCAAAATGAAACCAAACAATCTATAAATGATTTTTTAGAAAGTTTAAATACAAAACAATTTGAAAAGTTGGTACATTTTGCTAACAATCTCCCCAAACTAACACACAAAGTGAACTACACATGCGAACATTGTAAAAAGGAAAATCAAATAACGTTGAGTGGTATCCAGGATTTTTTTTAGTAAACCTCTCCCATGACACGTTAGTTAATTATTATCAAGTCAATTATCAGCTAGTTCAGAACTATAAATACTCATTAACAGATATTGAAATGATGATACCATGGGAGAGGGAGATCTATCTCTCAATGTTGATAGATCAAATAAAACAAGAACGAGACCAAGCTCAAAGACAACAACTACAACGGTAACAATATGGCATCTTTAACAGAAGTAGTAGAAGAACTCAGAGGACAGAATGACACCTTAGAAGATGTTAAGTCATCTCTTAAAAGTATACTAGATGTTGATATAGCTGGACAAAGAGAAGCTGCATCCCAAGAACTTCAAGATAAAGAAAACGCTATTGAAGCAAGAAGGTCTAAAGCTGCTAACATGTCAGGTGCACCCAAATCTATGGGTGCAGGTGTATCAAAAGCTTTTGGAATAGATAGCCTTCTTGGTGGCCTTCAAGGCTTAGGTGCTGGGTTTTTAGCTGGAGCTAGTACGTTAGGAGGGGGGGCTTCTCTTGGTGGTTTGCTGGGTCTAGCTCTTGGTAAAACATTTATAGGAGCGGCTGGAGCTTACTTTGGTAGTCAAATGTTTTCTGATGAAATGGTTAACAAATTAATTCCAGATGTTCTTGAAGACATTAATATAACGAAGGATATAAAAGTAGGAGATATAGCCGCCGAGTTAGGAGGTGCTTTTCTTTTATTATTTGGTCCAAAACTTATAAAAGGAATATTTAAAACAGGCTTCGGATATATTAGTAGTTTAATGATAGCCAAGATTGCAGTTTCATCAGGACAAGATTTACTTGGGGAAGACGGTAAAAAAAATATAGATGATGAAACTAAAAAAGGTAAAAAAAGATTTGGTAGACGCCTTTCTGGAGGAATTGGAATTGCAAGTCTATTAGCTTTTGTTGGTGCTGGTATTGGAGAGGAAGTGGGTAAGTTAACAGGAAGTGAAGAACTTGGCGATGCTATATCTGCAGCAGCAGTTGGTGCAGGTCTTGGATCCATGTTTGGACCTAAAGGTGCAATTATTGGTGCAGCAATTGGACTTGCATATGCAGCTGGAGTAATGTTGTATGGATGGATGCAGAATACAAGAGAAGAAGCTACAGTTAAATTAAAAGAAGATCTTGACCGACAAAACAAAGAATTTAAAGATGCATTAGAATCAGGTGACTTAGAGGCAGCTTCACAAGTATTAAACAATGATAGAATACGAGTCGATACAGTTACAAATGAAGGTCTAAGAGATGCATATACTCAAAATGCAGCTCAACGTAATGAGCTAGCTGATGCATTGACAGCTACTGGCCAAATTGAAGAAGCTAATAAGAGAAGATATGAAGCCGCTATGATGGGTTTTGTAAACACCACTGATCCTGCTGAAAAAATTAGCATATTAAAAGATTTTCAGAAACTAACTGGATTAGACAAAACAACAGCTATTGAAAGACTTAATCCTAATTACAAATCAATGTATCAGAATCCTGACACTACTATGGCAGATATGTTTAGAGCTTTACCAGACAAATTTGTAGACTCAAATGCTCGTCCAGACAATTTTGATAATACTTCTATGCCAGCATCGCGATTGATACCAAGTGATCCTTACAGTAAACTTCGAGAAAAAGTAACGTCGCCATATATGGTACCGTTTGGACCGGTTGGTGGGTTGGGAGGATCAGGAT
>Ga0209336_10000204_pt1 | contig 30270 bp, 36 predicted proteins | sample LinPmetageLP32_FD_184042 | JGI IMG/M metagenome (GOLD analysis project Ga0209336, IMG submission 184042) | Marine viral communities from the Pacific Ocean - LP-32 (SPAdes) (version 2) | ecosystem: Environmental > Aquatic > Marine > Oceanic | place: Pacific Ocean | collected 2009-08-23
GAATACTTGATAATTGGTAATAACCTTTCTTATTTAGGAGATGAGCACAAAGATATCCTTCTTCATTAATAAAGTAATTTTTAGCTGTTTTACTCCAATCGCATTCTGCTAATTGATAAAATACCTTATCATAATACCATAATTTAGAGTAATGTTTATCTGATAATTTATTAATTGTATTACCTAAATTATCTCTTACTTTTGGTTTCAATATTTGAATATTCTTATTTTCTAATGTAACAGTAGAAGTATCTTTATGATGCTTTAATATATATATATTACTAAATTGCTGTCCTTCATAACAATTATAACCAAAATAGTCTTTATAAACAACACCAACACAGGTTGGACCGGTTATTCCAAGAGTTGTATCGGTATAATCAAAATGTGAAATATTATCTTTTATTTTATCAATTACTTTCATTATAAAAGGATTTTCTTTTATACTTACCATAAAGGCATTATAAATATCATATTTACCTGCATGACCCGAATCACGCGAGAATATCATTTCATTTTCATTTAATAATTTTGTAAAATTATCTTGTATAATTTCTATACCGGCATCGATATAAATACCTCCATATTTATACAAAGCAACCAATCTAAAAATATCACATTTATAGGCATTTGGTATTATTTCTTCATAACATATTGTCAATAAAGAGTCACCGAATGACTTTACTTCCTCATATCTTTCCTGATCATCATATACCTTTACATTATAATCAGGAAAATCTTTAATTGTTTTTTGTATAACTTTATTCACTTTATTATTATCATCACTTAAAATTTCTTTATTTGAAATAGATATGAATATATTTTTAGGAATTTCCTTATTCATTACAAATTTATTATAATCTTTCTCATTCACATATATTTTATTATCGTTTTTATTTGTAACAACTATTAAAGCTATACTTAATGCTATAATAGTTGTTATCATAAATACATATATATAGTTCATTTATTATAAAATATTTTTTATAATTTAAGTAACAACAAAAGGATTTTTTAATAATTCTACTCTATCAGGTCCTGGTTGTCCTGTAAACATAATCATATTTGGATTGTAATATACTTTATCATATCCCTTTTTATTCATATCATAATGCAAATCTATGTGTTCACAATAAAAATCAGAATTTTTATACGAACTATTATTAACAGATTTCATTGTATAAATAGCAAGTCCATTAAAACCGGATTTACATCTAACAAAATCAGAACCCACTCTTTTCTTACCCAAATCTTTATCAAATTTATTAAACATATATTGTAAACTCTTATCATGATTAAAATCCATATGAGTTGGTATATAAGGAAGTGAATCATAGAGTATTAACCTCTTTTTTGTTATTTGTGGCATACTTTGTAAACCTCTTGCAAAAATCATATCCCAATTATTTTTACTAAATGAAGTGATTAATCCATCAAGATATAAACCACCCTGTAAGTCAAAATCATAAGTAAGATAATAATCAAAATGTGAAAAATGTTTAGTAGAATATCTTAATACTTTTTCTCTGAAATGTCTCATTTTTTGTATTCTTTTTTGTCCTGCCCATCCTAATTCGTATGTATCTGTGCTATTTAATTTACAATCACACGATCCTTCATCACAACAATCTAATAATATTACTTTATCATTATTTTTTGTCCACTCTGATAATAATTTTCTTGTATCATCCTCACTATCATTTTCATATAAAATTATTCTATAATCTTTAAAACATTCACCTATCTTCTCCAATTTTTCTTTTGAATCAGGTACACGTAGTTCTAAGTCTCTTGTTAATGCTGTCATCACAATTGTTTTAGTTTTAGCTTCTTTATAACCTTTTTCTATAATTTCTTTGTATTTTTTATTGTTTGGTATTTTAACATATCTATTAACAAATTCTTTGTCAATTATTGTTCTATTAAATATTTCAGGATTGACTAAATCAAAATACGATAAATTTACAAAAAAGTATAAATAAACTTCTATCATAAAATAACATATAAATATATATAAGCCTATTATCAACAATAACCAATATTGCATTTATTATAAAAATTAAATTATTATAAAATTTAATTTCTAATATCCTCCTCCACCATATCCCCCTCCTCCGCTAGAACTACCTGATTCAGGTAATTTCCCATCGCATGTATTTACATCCATTCCTGCTATTTTATTTGCGTGTTTATGTTCGGATACACTATTACTCATATAATATTTTTTATCACAATTTTCAAACATATGATAGTGATAACCATCTGCACCAAATAAATTCTTAGCTGTTTGTTCCGATAAATAAAGAGGATATACCCAAACTTTTTCTTGTGAATATCCTGTAGATGTATTCTTTTCTGACACCTTACCGTAAACCTGAACTGCTTTATTATCATCTTTATCATCATCTTTCTTTAATCCCAATCCTAATCCCAATCCTAATCCCAATGCGACAACAGATAATACAATTAATGTAATATAAATAGTTTTCATTTATTATAATATAAAAAAAAACTATTTATTAAAAATGTTTATAGTTAATAAGGTAAAAGACTTATGGTATATGCATGGATTTTTAATCATGTTTTTACTTACTGTATTATTTATATTTAGTTATTGGTTTTTTGTAACAAGAAAAGGAAATAGCGGGAGTTATAACGAAAAAATTAATTTTAGTGATTGGTTTGGTAAAGCAGTTGAAGAACAATCTAAACCTACTCCCGTTAAAAAACGTGCTCCGCCAACAGACAGCAAAGGAGAAATAGAATGTAGAAGAGTTTTGGAAATGTTATTTAAAAAACCATTTCCAAAATCAAGACCCGACTTTATGTTTAATCCTGTAACAAATCAAAACTTAGAATTAGATATGTTTAATATTGAACTAAAGATTGCATGTGAATACAATGGTCAACAACATTATAAATTTAACAAATGGATGCATAAAAATTCTCAGGCTAATTTTCAAAATCAACAATACAGAGATAGTATTAAAAGAGATGCGTGTAAAAAATTAGGTATACACCTTATAGAAGTACCTTATACAGTAAAAGTAGAAAATATACAAGATTTTATTATAAGTAATTTAAGAGATAACAGGTTACTTTAAGTTAAAATTTTTACAACTTCTTCCAATATTGTATTTACACATTCTTTATTCCTTACATCATAATCTCCTTGACAAATAATAGCCTTATCGCTTTTATATGATTTGCAATATTTGTTAAAATAACATTTTTTCTCTTTTACATACGACTTATTTAACCATCTTTCATGATAGGTATGTAATTCTCTAAGATAATCAATTGTAATACCTTCTTCCTCAAATCTCCCCCTTGCCTTTATTTGATTCATAGAGATCACAGGGTCCTTTTGCAGATACAAAAAATAATTTTTATGGTTATACATTTCGTTTATAAGACTTAGATATTGATTATAAATACACAAATAATCATCATATTTTTGGGTATCACCCTTTAAACACATATTAGCAAACACATTACAATCACAAAAAATAGATCTCTCTATAAACACATAATCCATCTCATTATCTATTTTTTCATACTGTTTTAATCTGGTAAATAGACAATAAGTTTGAAACATCAAATTATATTGATCGGGATCTTCATAAAATTTACCCAACATACCACTCTTAATCCATTCTTCAACAGGTTCATACAATTTTTGAATTTTATATTTATCGTTCTCTAAATTTTTAAGAAAAGTAGTTTTACCTGTACCTATATTACCTTCTATAAATATTATTTTAGGAGTCATTTTATTTAAATTGTAATCCAATTTAAATAAATCAATTTTAGAATAAATGTTGGCGCTTCTTCCTATATATACTAAAATTTCTAATAGTGATTACAAAATTGCACCTTGTGAACTAAGACAAATGATTAATGATGAAACCAAAGGTAAAAAATTTACATCAGAAGAATTAGTTTTGTTAGAGGTTATTTATTCCTTTTATAAACTTGGTTATGATAATAGCATAAAAGAAAGAATGCCTGCTTCTCCTTAGATATAATTATTCCTTGAAATAATTATTTATTTTATTCTACTATTAACCCATTTCTATATTTCAAAAACTTTTTTAACAAAATCTATTATTGAATAATGAAAATCAAAACTAGACCGAATTATATCTGGACTAGGTACAGAAGCAATTTGAGCAGCACGAATATTTTCGTGATCGTTAATTTTACGAAAATCTTGAATTTCAGAAAAATTATTAATTCCTTTTATTACAGGGTTTTTAAAACCGATTTCTTTTAAAATTTGTTCTGGATTTTCTGCAAAGTCTTCTAAATTAACATATGTAAATTTTGCATTACTCTCACAATTCATAATTTCAATTACCTCTTTTTCATACGCATCATAAAGATCTTTATAATAAAGAATTACAGACTTTAATCCTTTCAGTTCTAATTGTTTTTTATATTTGTATCCTAATTTATAATTATATCTTTTGTATATTTTATTGTTAGTATTATTGATATCATTTTTTAAATCTAACTTAGAAATTTTTCTTTTCATTTGACTAAAACACCAGTTAATCGGATTTCTTTTCATAAAAATAACATGTAAATTTGATTCATTCATATATTTTTTAATATCATCAAAAATATCTTTAAAGTAAATTTCTTCACAAGGTAATTTTGACACCAGAGACTCCATAGCAACCTTTCCTGACTTTTTGTATTTATTTATTTCTATTACAAAATCCTTATTTTCATTAATGTTTTTATTTTGTTTTAGACGAATAAAATAACCTTCTTGGTCCCCAATTGTTTTTTGTACTATACTAGTACCTGAATGAGATAATCCAGTTACGAAATATATAGTTTTATTACAACTTTCCATTTATTATATTAAATTATATTTTAAATAATAAGAATTATTATTTAAATGGATAAATATGTATTTTATGATAAAACAGCTTCTTGGCATACACAATTTATTTTACAAGACTTATTAAATATAAATAAAGATACATATAAAAAACTAATACATATAAGTATGGAAACTGATTATTCAGAAATTTCTAATTTGGAAAAATTAGATGATATAATTAGTAATAATATTTTCATATTTAGCTCAAATGCTAAGAAGACGTATTCTGAATTTGTAGATATGGTTAAATTATTAAAACCTATTATAATAATACATGTATCTGATGAATGGGGGACAAAAGAAGAATATCAAGGATTATATAAATATACAAAATTAGTTCTAAGACAATATTATCATATTAATTATTATCAAAAACCAAATATAAAATATATTCCACTTGCATATATGAATGGTATGTTAGAAAATAACTACATGAATTTAAAATTAAAATTACCTGTTAATAGAAAATATAAATGGTCATTTTTTGGAGCTTTAAAAAAAGATAGAATAGAAATGATTAAAAGTTTTAAAAAAATTACTCCATATTTAATAGGGAGAGTAAATAAGATAGAAATGAGAGATATATACAGAAATTCTATATTTGTTCCAAATGGTAGAGGTAATGTAAAATTAGATTGTCTTCGTTTATATGAAGCATCTTTGTGTGGTGCTATACCAATTGTAGTTGGTTCTAAAAAAGAAATAGAAGAAACTTTTAAATATGAAGAAAATCCACCTTGGTTAATGTTTGAAAATTGGGATGAATCACAAATTAAATGCTCAGAATTATTAAAAAATAAGAAAATTTTAAATACATTAAGTGAACAAAATATTAATTGGTGGAGTAATAGAGTTTCAAAAATTAGACAATTAATACAAGAAACTATAATTTAAATAATAATTATTATTATTTAAAATGGAACTTCCACGTAAAGTATATTATATTAATCTTGAAAATAAACAAGAAAATAATAAATTATTTTTAGAAAGAATACATAAATTAAACTTATTTGCAGAGGAAAATATTATTCGTTTTGAAGGTATTGATGCTCATAAAGAAGGAGAAATTGAAAGAGCTATTGAGATGACTAATAATAAAATGAAATTTTCTACAAATAATGAAAATAAAACAAGTTCAGGTCAAAGGGGAACTTATATATCACAGTATTTATTGTTAAAACATATATATGATAATACAACAGATGAATGTGTTATGATATGTGAGGATGATTGTGGATATTCTGAAAATTTTGAAGAATATCTTAAGCAAACTATCGAATACATTCAGAATAATAATTTAGAAGTAGAATTCTTACAAGTAGGAAATCAAGAAAGGTATGATACACCAAATAAATTTGTATTATTAAACGAAAATTTAAAACTTGTAGAAGCAATATCATTTTGTATGCATTGTTATATAATTACAAGAGAGGGTATAAAAAACTTATTAGAGTATTATGATGAATTGAAAGAAAATTTTGTTGTTGATATAGATATACTTAAATGGAAAACAGGTAAACAATACCTTATAATAGAGAGAAAAACAGAAAAACAAATTAATAAATTAAGTGAAAATACACAATTAGTTAGATGTTCTGGTATAGCATATCAAATATTAGTTGATAGCTCTCTAAATAATTATATTATAACAGAAGAACAAATAGAGAGAGAGAGAGAAATAAATATAAAAGATTATAATAAAAATATCAAAAAACAATTAGAAAATTGGTGATATTACTCTCTTAAAAAGATATGCACATGTGGAATACTCTTTATACTCTTATTGCTACTTCTATTTTCAAAATAAACAACTTCATCATTATCTCTCAATAAAAATTCTATCAATTTGTAATTAATCCTGTCTCTAAACCAAATAACATAGTGCTGAGTACTATCAACAAAGTAATAAGGATATTTATTTTTAGTTATAACCCATACTTCATCTCTACTAAATAACTTCTTTCTTAACTCATTTTCAGATAAAGTATTTTTTTCATATTCCCTTTGAATATCTTGTCTACGATATAGTTGATTATGAGGAGGATTTTTGTGAAAAGGTAAAATATCTTTCCATTCCATTTTATAAAATAAAAATATTTTATAAAAATATCAATTTTAGATGTAAGTTATATTATCTGCACCTTTTATTGCTTTAAATTTTTCAATCTCATCCGGATATCCAATATATATATTTCCTTCTTTGTCTTTGAATTTTTTTAAATGATCATCCATTTTAATATCTTTATTGCATTTTTCTATTCTTAAATCACATACCAATTCATTTCCACACTTCATATTCTTATTCATTAAACAGTTAGCATTTGGAATAGAGTAATTTAATAATTTTAGCAGTATATCATCCCAAAATTCTTCTGTTTTTTGTTTATTTTCCATATAACCAAAATACGGAGTATCAAAATTTTCTAAGTGACTAATAAAAAATAATTTATAAGTTACTCTTGTATTTGTATTACAGGTAAATATATTATCATCAAAATATATAGGTTGTAATATTTGTTTGGTTTCAAAACTACCATCTTCCTTTGGAATCCTTATTGGTAATATTTCTACTTTGTCATCATCAGATAAATACATTATTTCCACATTCACGTCATAAATATGACAAAATGCTATTATTTCTATAATATATCCACCCTTTAATGAAGATGTATTCATTACATTTATATAATCACTCAAATCTAAATTAGAATAAAAATAATTATATAAAAATTTAAAATTATCAAAATTATTGTATAGATAAAAAACACACTCTACAATTATCTTTCTCATATACACACTCGTATATTGTTTATTTAATGTCAAATTATATAAACACTTAAACAAACAATCGGAATCTTCGTTTACTCTGCTTACACCTAATTTATTGAATTTTTCATATAATTTTGATCTTATAATTTGATCATATAATATTTGTTTGGCTGTATCTCTAATACTACCTATAGATTCATTGTTATTTTTTTTTGCTACTTCTATAGAAAATAATTCATCAGTCTTATATATAACTTTAGACAGTAATATAGCTACACGACATTTATAGACAAATTTATCATAGTTAAAATATTGCTTAAAAAGTAATACAAACAATAGATGCCATTTATTTTCCTCATTTTCAATCTGATTAATATCAACTAATTGCTTATCTAATTCACTTTTTGTATTCATCATCTTATTATTTTCAATTAATTCTGTTTCAAGATCATTTAATAAAGACAATCTTAAAACAGAATCATTTTTATACAATTCCCATCTGTCATTATATTTTTTAAAAATATGATAAGCACCATCCGGATTATTCTTATCTAATATATTGAATATAATATCATTGTTATTAACTTTATTTATTTCAGATATACTAATACCTGTATGCGCCCCAATCTCAATAAGAAATTGAATATAATAATATATACTTTCATCTTTATTATATGCAGCAACCAAACTGGAACAATAACCATCATCGGATAAAGGAATTTTCAATAACTTAAAATATTTAGACATATTTTCATTTTTAGTATCAAATCCGGGTTGAGAAACAACACCTTTTATAACATTTATAATATATTCTATTTTTTCTTCAACAGTTTCAGGTTTAATTACCATATTTTTGTAAATATTTAATACACCTTTTATACCATTTATAAAAGTATCAACCACACTATTTATATTGTCTGTTATATTTTTAACTCCTTCTTTATTTACAGTCTCTTTCTGTTTTAATAAATATTTTAAAACAGGTCCTATTGCACCTTTTACATTAATATTATTTGCATTCAAATAACGAATAAAAACGTCTCTTAAAGATACTTCAGATGATGTTAGATTATAACTTATATTATAATTTTTAGAAGTATTAATATCACCTACACCAAAATTTGTACCATAACCATTCTCTTCATCATTAAAGTAAAACCATATAATATTTAAACTAAAATCTTTTTTTGACATTTTATTATCAATAAGTATCAAATTATTACTCAATGTATCTGTAATATTAAATGAAATATATAATTTATCATCTACTTTTAAAAATAAATCATTTAATTCTAATTGTTTATCAAACCCAAATTGTTTTGATTGCCTTAATACTTTTAAATATATGTATAATGCAATAAATCCACATGTACGATATGAATCACATTTATCAATATATTCACTAATATTTTTACCATTAAATAAGAATAAATGTTCACTTAATAATAATTTTTGATTATTTGTCATATTTCCAAATAAAGTAGTTTTAAACATATTTTTATACTGAAACTTGTCATCCTGAATTAAATAATCTGATGAATTATCACTTAAATAAAATATACCAAATCTTCCAATATTTTTAATAAATTCAATATTGTCTTTGATTAATACCTTTAAATGGTCTTCTGGTTGTTTTATATATGCATTACACTTCTCTACGAAATCCATTACCGGTTTATTACTTTTACTTATTTGGTAAACTATCCAGGGATTCTTAACTATCCTATCTTCTAAATCTTTTTTATTTTCAAATAAGTTTGAATTTACTTCATAATTAAAATCTATGTTTTCTTCTATATTATGCTCTGTGTAATACTCAATTATATCTGTTATAAGATAACAATGTTTATGATAAGTTATTACAATTTGATATAAATCAATATCTTTTTGACTGAGTAAACTTGGAAAAGTACTACACATTTTGAATTTTGTTTGAATTAATTTTTGAAGGGGTTTATCGGTTTTATATTTACCATTTGGTATAAATTGTTTATTTTCTGTATTTTCTATATATATCACATTGTAATTATCAAAATGTTCGTTTGGTTTATTATCAGCTAAAACAACACCAAATATATCTTCAAATATATAATAATTATTCGTTTGATGTTTATAAATATAATTATCTATATTACCATACTCAAGCAAATACATACCAACAAATTCATTCTTAATTTTTGGATTTACAATTTCATCTTCAGCAAGCTTTAACTCTACAAATACCCTATTAGGAGACATATTGTGTAATAATACAGCTTTCTTTTTTTCGGTTTCTTCTGTTTTTGATTCAATATCTGTCATTTATTATAATATAATATTATTAAAATTGAAAATAATAATTTTAATAGTAGAGTTTGTAATAAAATGGGAGTTAAACATTTTTATATATGGTTGAAAAAAAATCACATGGATTGTATTGATATCCAAACTAACTATCACAATAAAAACATAGATAATCTATGTATAGATATGAACGGTGTTATTCACGTTTGTGCCCAAAAAGTATACCAATACGGCAATAATAAACCACCTAAACGTTTTTTAATTGAATCTAAAACTAAACCAAAATTAACACTCAAAAATCAATTAAAGCTTTTTAATGAAATTGGCAAAACAATAGACTATATAAAAAGTGTTGTTCTACCAAATAAAAGAATTATTCTCTGTATTGATGGTGTCGCAGGTTGTGCAAAATTATCACAACAAAGACAAAGAAGATTTAATGGATCAAAAGAATTTGATAAAAATGAATTTGATAAAAACATAATTACACCCGGTACTTCCATGATGAATCATTTATCTAAATATCTTGATTGGTTTGTAAAAGGTAAAATTAGTCATGATCCTTACTGGAAAGATATAGAAGTAGTCATTTCAAACGAAAGAGTTTTTGGAGAAGGGGAACACAAAATTATAAATTATATCAGAAAATATTCATCCCCTTGTGAATCATTTTGTATTCATGGTCTCGATGCAGATTTAATTATGCTTGGAATGAGTTTAAATAAAAATAATATATATATTCTAAGAGAAAATGAATTTCCACGCAAAGAATTACATATGGTTGATATATCAAAACTAAAATTAAATATTGAAAAAATGATGAAATGTGACGATACAAAATCGTATAAAAAAAATCAGGGTATACAGGATTTTGTTTTTATGTGTTTTATGGTTGGTAATGATTTTCTTCCTACGATACCCAGTTTAGCTATTCTTGAAGGAGGTATAGAAGGTCTTATTGATGTATACAAAAATATATTTAATGATTATGGGCATCTAACAAGAAATACACGAACAATTAATAATATGTTAAACTTAGATGCTCTTGAGGTATTTACAGGTACTATCGCCCAATACGAAAAAGGATTTCTTGAAGATAAAATGACAAATAAAGATAAATTTATAGAAGATCCTCTATTAGAAAAATATACTACTATTATTGATGGAAAAACTAAAATAGATATGGATGGTTATAAAAAAGGTTATTATAAGAAGAAATTTAATATTGAAACAGAAGATGAAATTAAACAAATATGTGTAGAATATGTGAAAGGTTTAAATTGGATCATCAACTATTACAAACATGGAATACCAAGTTGGAAATGGTATTATCCTTATTTTTATGCTCCTTTCTTATCGGATATATGTAAATATGTAAAACAATATAAATATAAACCTGAAATAGATATTACACCACTTACACCATACGAACAATTGATGTGTGTTTTACCTGAATGTAGTCATTACTTACTTCCAAAAACATTTTCTAAAATATTGAAACCTACTTACCCTCATTTTTATCCTACTGAATTTGAAGTTGATTGTAGCGGTAAAAGGAAGGAATGGGAAGGTATTGTGTTATTGCCTATGGTTGATATTAAAAAAATAAATGAATTTTATAATAAATATAAATGTAGATTATCGGATAAAGAACTTTCACAAAATAACTTAGGTAAAACATTTGTATATAATTTTGATGATCAATATTCTAAATATATTAAATCATTTTATGGAGATATAAAAGATTGTTCTGTAAAATTGAAAAGCATAAATTTATAATAATTATAATAAATGATAAAATCTATGATACACTATTTAAATATTGGAATTGGATTGGGCATACTTAGTTATCTAATGGATGATTTGGAAGAATTAATATATCCTAATGATGATGATGATCAAAACTTACAAATTAATAATAATAATATTATTAATTTTTAATTCTTATAAATAAATATGGCAACAAGAAGTAGAAAACGTCGTTCGTGTAAATACGGAAAACTCAAACGACATGTTAAAACCAAGAAAGGTGGTAAAAGAAGGTGTAAGAAAAGTAGGAGGAGGAGGAGGAGAAAGAGTTATAAAATGCAAAATAATCCATCTACAAGTTTAGAAGATATGCCACCTGAAATTCAACAAAATTATATATTCTCAAGACTCGATAATTTTGATTTAGATAATTTAAGTCGTGTACCAGGAAATATAAGGGAAAATGCATATAGTCTATTAAGAGAAAGACCTGTAGAATTAGTTGATCCTCGTATGCCTAATGAAATGTTATTACATATATTTAAAAATAGTAGTTTGGATGAGTTGGTAAATTTATATAATACAAATTATAGATTAAGAGGTATTGCAGTTCATATTGTCAGAAGAAGATTAGATAATGATAAAAAAAATGAACTATTATTTTTTGCAAGTCGTAATGGTAATACAGAACAAGCCCAATTATCAATAGATGTAGGTGCTAATATGAATAAAGAGGATGATTATGGCTATACACCACTTATGAATGCAGTTTCTAGAGGTCATACAGAAATAGTAAGATTGTTAATAGAAAGAGGTGCTAATGTATATTCACGAAATAAAAATGGTGTCACAGCATATACGTTAGCAAGAAAATATCGGAGAAGACCAATAATAAGATTATTAACAGAATACACAGCACTTATAAAAGCAAGTATAAATGATGATATATCCAAAGTAAGATCATTAATAGAAAGTGGTCATAATTTGAATATAAGAGATGAACGTGGCCAAACAGCACTCATAAAAGCAAGTGTATATGGTCACACAGACATCGCAAGAATGTTAATAGAAGCCGGTGCTGATGTAAATATAAGAGATACTCATGGACAAACAGCATTTCAATATGCAAGTAATAATGGTAATAGACACATAGTAAGAATATTAAGAAAAGAAAGAGAATAGATTTAATTTTATTTTAATAATTAATATAAATAAATGACAACACGACGTCGAAAACCTCGTAAATCTTGTAAGAATGGAAAACTCAAACGATCTGTTAAAACCAAGAAAGGTGGTAAGAGAAGGTGTAAGAAAAGTAAAAAGAGAAAGAGAAAGAGAAGAAGTATAAAAAAGAGTTTTAGAATGCATGAAGGCATGGATTATCTAGACGAAGATTTTGTAACTGCGTTTGAAGGTCCTGCAACAGAAAGAAATGATAGTATTACAATAAGTGGGTTAATAGATTGCATGGCAATATTCATTATAGATGTAGGTAATTTTGGTAATATTGTACAAATACCAGTTGCAGGACATTTTGTAACCCAAGAATATTATAATAATACAGGATTAACGGAACAAGGAAAAGAATTTTTTAGGAGATTATTTAATAAAGCGAATCAAATCCCTACAACTAGTGATTCAACACGAACAATGGTAATTAATTATAAGATAGAAGGTACTAAGAATGATCGTCTTGTATGGAGTTGTGTACAGTATTTATTAAATAATAAAAACGAATATAATTTCCCAGAAAACTATTCTCTAGAGATAGAGAATATAGGTACGCAAGGAACAAAAACAGAATATGTTAATTAATTTTTATTTATAATTTCTATAAATAAATATGGCAACAAGAAGTAGAAAACGTCGTTCTTGTAAACACCGCAAACCTGTTCGCACCAAGAAAGGTGGTAAAAGGAAAAAGAGAAAAAGTAGAAGAAAGTATAAAATGTGGTATACAGAAGCCTATGACAAAAAATCATATATTGACGATACTCCACAAGAAATATTGAGTCAAATCGTGTCTGGTAGATTTAATTTAATGGAATTATTAGAACTGAGAACTGTAAATAGTAAGTTTAGAGATTCAGTAGATGATATTTTAAGATCAGTATATAATAAAATATACGGTGAAAGAAGTCCTAATAATATTATTATAGTTATATTAAGATTAAAGCAGGCTTTATTACCACCTTTTAGAACTGGTAAAAGTAAGTATCATTACAGAGAGTTTAATAGTGATGGTGCAATGTATCTAAATTATCCTTTATGGGCAGATGCTACATATACAGATGCCGAAAAGACTGCATTTAAAGAAAAACTAAAAAAGAAAGATACTGATACTTGGTACGGTTGGCCATTTGTGCTTGAATTTCTTTTTTCAAAAAATGATAGAGACTATTACGATTATTTAGAGCCCTGGTCTGAAGCCAGTGAAGAACGGGAAGACATCCCTGGGCACGATTTCCGCAGCGGCGGCAATACGGGTTGGGATGATCTTGCAAATCATATTAATAATCCAGATAGTGACATTTATAAATTAATGGAAGAGTACATACCAGAAGAATTAGTTGAACTTGGAAATATTTTTAAAGAATTAGAAAAAAACAACTCTGATTTTTCATTTCAACGTCTATTTGACTTAATTGGTATCACATCGGAAATCGCCAACTCCCACGGCGTAGGAGGGGACACAACGGGACCCGCGTCAATGCGTGGTGATGGAGTAGAAAATACAAAAGCGTTTATGAATCAGCTTTTCTTTGATGAGCACTACGACGTGGGATTTAAACCTGCACAATTACAACTTAGATATGTTAATTATACTATTAATACGTTAGATGATTATAAGGTAGGTGATTATTTCATCTTTTATAATTATTATTATCCTACAAGACAATATTATAATATATCTATGGTAGGATATGATATAGATACCAATAAAAAAGTAGCTATTACTGATGGAGAAGGGCGTCCATATCCCCCAAGATGGCTAGTTAATCAATTTAATCGTATAGGTCTTGATTTTTCGTATCCTGAAAAAGAAATAATGGAATCAGGAGTATATTAATTTCATAAAATTGAATTTTATAAATAATATATCTATAAAATTATATAAGATGACTACTATACATAATTTACCTATTAAACTATTTAAAAATATATTCAAGTTTTGCGATGCAAAATCAATTATAAACTTAGGAAAAACAAATTGTTTTTTTTATGGTGTAACTAAGGAACACAAAAAGACCAGAGAATATAAACGTAAACTATATGATGATAAAAAATGGCATGAGATGACTTCGGATGATAAATACTTTCGTAAACCGAATGGAATTACAGATTGTTTTTGCTGTGGCAATGTTGAAAGATGTGTTTATTGGGGTGGTGAACATACAGATTTAGGACATATTAATTGTTTTTATTGTAAGAGTTGTTACTTTGGTGGAGGTCTATCTTGGGGAGGGTTATTTAGAGGTCCAAAATATAAAGTTGGAAAATTTTTGTTTTTACACGAGATACCAGATGATAAAATGAAAGATATTATTTGGAAGAGTTGGCCAAAGCATAAAGAAATTATTAAAAATTGAAAATAAATATTAATATTATATTATATTAAATGAAATATTGTATTGATTACTATCATAAAACTAATATAGAAGATACTGAAAAAGATTTTGGTGACTACTTTTATTTTCCAAAGGTTATAAAACCTGTAAAAATATCTATTGAATATACCGAAGATGAATTGAATGATGAAAATAGTATATTTTTAAAATCACAGGATAATGATCATTATGTAATAATTGATAAGAGTACTAAGCAAATCTTTGATAACGAACAAAAAGAAATATTTAGATCATCTTTTCCATTACAAATAGGTAAGGATGGACTTTTAATTAGTCTTGTAATAAGATGGGGAGGTAGAGTAACAAGACTAAGTAAAGAAGATTTCCTATGTTCTATAAAAAAAATTGAATAATTAACAAAAGTTTTAAAAATAATAAATGTATATTGATTACTATCATAAAGATAATATAGAGAAAAAAAATGTAATAACTCTATATCCCAAATATAAAACTAATCATAAAAGAATAAAACCTGTAAAAATATCTATAGATTATATCAAGAATGAATTAACCGATGATAATACTATATTTTTAAAAGCAAGTAAAAAAATTTTCTGTTGGCCTGCAGACTATATTATCCGTTATTATTTACTCATAGATAAAGTAACTTATAATCATATAATGTATAATAGATTTTATTTCGGGAATGGATTTCCAAGAAAAATAGGTGAAAAGGGGGTTTTGACAAGTTTATTAATGGCTTGGGCCGGAGCAGTAGAAATGGTAGATAAATTTAACTTTTTATATCCTAATATAAATTTAGGTAAATCGGGTACAGAGACATCCTTGCTTGCACTTTCATATAAGGCGCTTCCGGAAAACATAGATAAGACAAAAATTAAATTAAGAAGAAATATAAACGATTTATAGACATTTTATTACTTCATTTTTAAAATTAAGTAATTTTTGTTCAATTTCATTCCAAAACTCTTCATCATAATCATAATCAATAACCCCTTCTTCATCATCATAATATTGTAATAATTTAGACGTTTTAATATTTGTCATTTTCATGTATATACACATTTGAACTTTTTCGTACTCAGGTATTTCGTCAAACAAACGCCGACGTCTATTTTTTGTTTCAATAAGAATTTGATCATCACCCATACCTTCAATACCATCTACTTTTCCTGATATTCTCAAAATAAAGTCTTCTTTTGTTAAAATTTTCAGATAATAAATCTTACTATTTCTGCTTTTGACTGATTTATGATTGTTTTTTTCATAATTATTAAGATTTTTATTTTCATACACAATTCCTCTTTTAGTATTAATCTCTGTTTTTATACATTTTTTACAAACATCCGGTATATTTTCAACTAATTTATTTTCTATAATTTTTGATTCTTTATTATCTTTTGCTTTAACACTTTCTCTTGAAATATTTTTTATAATGTTTTGATGCAACAAATTATAATCTTTCTCATTATCGCATAATTCTAATTCTTTTTTTCTTGTTGGAGATACAACTTCAATAAGTTTTTCTAAATCACATTTAGAAATATCATATGAATGGTCTAATTTATCTCCCTTACACTTATTAACATATATATCAATCATTTCATTAACAGATTTATAAGGATTTTTTCCTATACAAGCAGCAACATCTGATGCTCTTATTGTTAAAATCATTTATTTTAGATTTTTAAATTTTAAATTTTAAATTTTAAATAAACTAATATTTAAATTTTAAATAATTATCTGATATTTTATGTAATTTAATCATATTGTCTCATTAGAATATCTTTAATTTCTCTAATTTCTCTAATATAATTTCTTCTAAAAGCCGTTTGTTCACGATCTAAACTCTCTTCAAATTCTCTTTGTCCATTTGGATTTCTTATATCTATTTGAAATACATACATAATCTTCATCATCAGATTATATATTCTTTTATCATATATAATAAGTTTTGATTTTTGATTTTGTTCAAATTCCTCTAATACATCATTCATATTCTTATGTAATGAACGAAGTTGATCTTGTAATTGTTTATTAGATGTTAGTAAATCATTACATTTTTCCTGTGCTAATTGAGATGCTAATTGAGATACTCTCTGTTGTATGTTCCCAGACATGTTTCTTAATTTATTTTTTTCAACTAAAACCTGTTGCTTAAGTTTATCATTAAGTTTATTTAATTCTTTAATTCTTCCATCACAAGATGTCTGTGTGCGTTCTAATAAATTATCTAAATCTCTTACTCTATTTTGTAATGCAACAATATCATTCATCGCTTCAACCGGTGGTCTTACATATGGAGGATCAGGTGCTTGATATGGAGTATAAGTAGGTGGTAAGTTAACCATTATTTCATTATCATCAACTTGATACATTTTAAATTTTCTTTTTTCTTTTTTCAGTTTGTTTCTTCTTTTTCTTCTTTTAGATTTTTTACGTTGTTTCGTTTGTCTTTTCTTTGTTTTCTTTTTTATTTGAGGTTGTTGTACTATACTTTTTATGATTTCATCTCTTTTCTCTAAGAATTCATCATTTCCACGATAATCTGCCATCATGAGTGCTGTTCTATTATTATTATCTTCTATATTAGGATTTACCCCTTTTCTTAATAATAATTTTAGTACTTTTACATGACCTCTATTAATAACATCAAATAAAACGGTTGAACCATTTTCATCCTGTATATTGGGATCTGCTCCTGCATTTAATAACCTTTTTACTATTTCTATATTACCTGTATAACCTGCTTTCATTAAAGCTGTTTGTCCTAATTCATCCTGTATATCAGGATCTGCTTCTGCTTCTAATAACATTTTTACTAATTGTGCATTATTTATGGCATGAAAAGAAGCACGTATAAGAGGTGTTTCTCCATAATCATTTCTTCTGTTTAAGGGAACTAAATCATCTTTGAGTAAAAATTTAGCTAATTCTATATTTTCAGTATTTACCGCAATAATAATCAAAGTATTTGCCTCATCGTCATCTGCGTCTCTGTGTTCAGGAAAATATTTTAATATCATTTTAACTTTTTGTATTTCTTTATTTTGAGCGTAACCAATTAATAAATCAAAGTTTTCATTTAAATCATCGATATCGGAAATTTGTACATTCAACATATTTGCTAAATTTCTTTTTATTATTCTTATTTTATCATTTCCAAGTCGTCTAAACTTTCTATTTGTTCTAGAAAGGTTTTTAATATCACTGATACTCATGTTATCCAAAATTATACTAATAGAATCATTATCTAAAATATTATCTCTCATATTTATTTATAATAATATAAATAAATTTATTTTCATAAAAATTATAATGATGGTAAATATATAAATTAAACTAAATTATGTATTTCTTAAGCTTCACCTCCTGCTTCTACTTTTTCTACTCTTTCTACTTTTTCTACTCTTTCTCTTTCTACTCTTCCTCTTACTCTTCCTCTTACTCTTCCTCTTACTTCTACCTTTTTCATAAGAATATGCAATTGCAATAGCTTGTTTTTGAGGATATCCTTCGTGAATTAATTTACGAATCTTTTTGCTTCTTCTTTTATTTGCTGTTCTTTTTGCAGCTGTTATTGTTTTCCTTGCACCCATTTATAATAAATAAAAAATTTATTATAAATGAAAATAGTTTTTTGTTTTACAGGACAATCAAGAACATCTCCTTTCTCTCTAAATAAAAAAAAAAGAAATAATGAAATATTAGATAGTTATAACAAATATATTTTTACGGAAGAATTTAAAAAAAAGTATGATTATGAAATATACATCTCAACAGATAATATAGATCTGGATGATACTATAAACTATTTCAATCGTAAAAATATTGGTAATATTCATCTTTTTGATACTGATTTTTATTTAAAACCTGTAAAAAACAAACCCTGTAAGCTTATTCTTTGTCTTAAAAAACATGATCTATTTCATGATCCTAAGTATGAGAAACATGAAGGTTCTATATATCAACATTACAAGTACTTAGATTGTTTCTCTTTATATACCAATAATATTATATATAATCATGCAATTAAAATATTTGATTGTAAATATATTGTAAGAATGAGATTAGATTCAAAATTCGAAGGAAACATACTAAAAGATATAGAATATTTAAATAATAATAAAGATACAGGAATATTTTTAGCATATGATTTTTATGCTATAGGTAGACCTGCAATTATGGAATGTTATTTAACAGGATTATTACATAAATACGGTACATATTCTGAAAAATGTTTAGTACCAAATCACCGGTATTCTATTGGAGGTGTTAATATGATAGGATGGAGATATGCACCTGAAAGACAACTATTTGAAATGTTATTTGATTTTTGTATAAAAAATAAAAAATGCCCACATAAATATATAAAAGACTCTCATATAGCAACAATTATACTTAGATAAAAAATATTTGGTTATTCATTTTCTGATATATCAGAATTAAAAAAATCAATTTTTTTATAATTATTAAAAATAAATGCCCACAAGAAAACGGAAAATAAAATTAATAAAATCTATATGTCAAATAAGAGGTAGTGAAGATGGTAATATTAAAGGACATATAACGTTCACCGAATTAAAATCAAGAATGAAAATAGATATAGATGTATATGATTTACCTACGGGTAAACGTGGGTTTCACATCCATAATAAAGGTAATTTACAGGAAGGTTGTAGCAGTCTTTGTTCACACTTCAATCCTACAAATAAAAAGCATGGTAAATTAAACAGTCCAAATTCTCATGCAGGTGATTTAGGTAATATAATAGTAGAAGAAGATGGAACTTGTAATATGACAATACACAGTAAATTTTTAAGAAATAGAGGTAAATTTAATATTATAGGAAGAAGTGTTGTGATACATGAAAAAGAAGACGATTTGGGCATGGGAGGTAATGAAGAAAGTTTGAAGACAGGCAACGCAGGATCAAGGATTGCATGCGGTATAATTGGGATATATTAATTAAAAGATTATTAATATATTAAAATGTCTATAAATAGATGTATTATAATTTTATTATTTTATGGTCCATGGATTTCAACCGTGTTAAATCCTTTGTTTGGATTTATAGTAACATCATCATATATATATATTCATTATAAATATAAAAGCGACATATTATTTTGGTTTGAAAAATATAAAATTAATAAGAATTAATTAAAAGATTAGACATGTAGTATAAATGTCTATAAATTCCGTACCTAAACATACTTTACAAAAATTATTTGAACCTATGATAGTTTCAGAATTAACTAAAAAAGAAGTATTAGACAAAATAAGAAGTGACGCTGTAAATTATTCTAAAGTAAATTTATTGATACAACAAATGTGTTTCTTAAAAGAACAATTAGAAGATGTCATAAATGAAGGTTTATTAAACACTAATTTACATAATGTAGAATGTAAATTTGAAAAAAAATCAGGACAAATATATCATCTTTATAAAGATTGTAATAAATATTATTTTTCTATGTTAAGTATTGAGGATTGGAATAATTATCCCCCTCATGATTATATTGCTAGTTATTTATACGATTACGACAAATGCTTTCGGTATGTTTGAATAAACACCTACTTGTAAACGACCCTGAATAAGGATTTACTTTTGTTTCTGATAATAGCATATTAATGGGTTTAGGTGTTCCACATATATTATCTCCGCAATGATCATGATTTGCAAGTAAGAGTTTAATTTCATTAATTCTTGGATTGTTTCTGTGTTCCCATCTACCCAATTTAGTTATATTATCTTTAAAAAATAAATCAAAAGTTTTTTTCATAAACATTTTATATAAATATATATAAAATTTTAAATATCAATTTTATAACTTCTTTTTTGTTTTGTTAACTTTTCTTCTTTTAGTTGTCATTTTTAATAAGTCATTATTAAAAATTTATTTTATATCCTCTTCTTTTTTCTTTTTTCTTTCTGTTTCTTCTTCTTCTACTTTTTAATTTTTTACGTTGTTTCGTTTGTCTTTTCTTTGTATTTTTTTTTAATTTATTTTGTTGTATTACACTTTTACTTATTAAGTCTATTAGTTTTTCATTACCGGTTTTCTTTGCATAAAAAAGTGCATCCTCACCTTCTCTATTTTTTAATGTTATATCAGCTCCTGCATCTAATAATATTTTTGCATTGAATCTGTCTCGGCGTATACACGCAATTATAAGAGCGGTATTACCATTTAAACGATTTTTAGTATTCACTTTTGCACCTGATTTTATTAATAATCTTACTATTTCTGGATTAACCATGTCATTCGTTGCACACATAAGAGGTGTATTATCATCATCCATATTTCCCCTATTAACATTAGCACCAGCATTTATTAATATTTTTACTAAATCTACATTATTATTATAAATTGCATGACAAAGTGGCGTTGATCCGGCATAATTAAAACCATTTGCATCACCGACTCCTCTATCCAATAATATTTTAACTATTTCTTTTCTATTACTTAAAATTCCATACATCAAAGGTGTTATATAATTTAGGTAATTTTCATCAAAACCAACATCTAACAATAATTTAATTTTCAGTCTATTATCTTCCTTTATGGCTTTTAAAACTTCTTCATTTTTCTCACCTTCATTCATTTTCATAGATTTTACAGTTTCAATAACAAGTGATCTTATACGTCTATTTGTTCCATATAATATAGACAATTCATCTAAATTTTTATATTTTAAAATTTCTAATAACATTTCATTTGGTAAATCTTCCAAATACATAGATTGCGTAATATGTTCCCTATTCCTCGTAGTCATATTTATTTATAAGAATTATAAATAAATTAAATTATTATCATCTCAATAATCTTTTAGTATGAAAAGGTCATTTGAGTTTATAATAAGGTTAATATTAAAAAGGTAATCCGTCTACATTTCTGTTCTGTAATTCTATTCTGGTTATTAGATCATAATTGTATGTATCTTTATCGTATATGGTTTTACCATTATTATCTTGTAAAAATAGTGATACACCTGCATTCAATAGATATTCAACAATTTTTTGATTATCGTAGGAATCTTTATACCTATTGTTATTATATAATGCTAACATTAGAGGAGTCATTCCATCTTGATTCTTTTCATTTTTTAGATGATTTTTATTTTCTAATAATTCATCTACAAGCAAGCGATCATTATACATTACTGCAAGATGTAATTCATTATTATTTGTCCTTTCTCTCATAATATCAATTGCAATACGTCTTAATAGCTTATTTGTTTTAGATACATTTTCTAACTCATCTAAACTATTATTTTTAAGTATATGTCGTAATATTTCAGGTGGTACATTATTAATATCGGTTGATGGTTTGGGTTCATAGGCGTCTGTATACCACATTTTATAACTCTTCCTCTTTTTCTTTCTCTTTCTACTCTTTTTACATCTCCTTGTACCACCTTTCTTAGTTCTTACAGGACGTTTGAGTTTTCCATTCTTACAAGAACGACGACTTTTTCTTCGTTTAGTTGCCATATTTATTTATAGTCATTATAAATAAATTAAATAATTTTAACTCAGGGCGTTACTTTACGAGATCGTATTTTCTTCCTAGAGTGAAATGTCATATGGGCTTTATATCTGGATAAGAATCTGTCAACAGTATCGACATGCTCAAAACTGTCACCTATTGGTTTTCCATTTATAGTTACTTCTTGTACTTCTGTAATATAATAGTTTTGTCCAAATTTTCTCCAAATTTTTTTCCCTTCATCTGTATCTTCCAACTGCATAGAAGGATGATAACCGAATACAATATTTTTTACGATGTAATACTGACGAAGATGCATGGGATCTTCATTTGATTTATGAGTATATATAACAGTATCTTTTGTAACTCCATGATTTTGCATTCTGTACCTTCTTTTTCCTGTTCTTGATTTCTTAGTTTTCTTCTTCGTTTTCTTCTTCGTTTTCTTCTTTCTACCAACACCAATGAAGGATTTTTTCTTTCCTGAATAGGTACCTCCTGCTCTTTTATAAGCTTGTACTAAATTACCACTTGTATATGCTCCCCATCTTTGTCCTTTAGCTTTTATTCTTTTTTTTATTCTTTTTTTTATTTTTGCATATAAAGATTTATTTATAACATTGCCCGGTATTTTTTCACCATTTACAATTGTATATTTTTGTTTAGTAGTCATTTTTAATAAGTAAATATTAAAAATATAATTTTTTTTATCCGTACAAATCGTTGTCATCCATTAATTCTTTTGTATTTTGTTCTGTTTCTTGTCCTTTTCTTTGATAATATTGTTTTATATCATCCTGAGTTTGTTTATTCAATACTTTTACTTCTTCTTGTTGTTTCTTATTTAAAGCATCTCTCTGTGTATCAAAGTTTTTACTTAAAGCTTCAATTTGAGTAGTATTATCATTCTCAAATTTCCGTTCTTCTTCCATATGAGCAGTTGTCATGTTTGATGCATTCTTCTTCATGTCTTCGTCTAATTTTTTTGCTTCTCCTTTACGTTTTTGTTCTAAATCTTTTCTTTCCTGTTTGTGTTTATCAGCTAAATCATTTGCAGATTTCTTAGTTGTTTGTTTTAAGGACTCCAACTTGTCCCTATAATCGGTACTTAATTTTTTTTTATTCTTGATTTGTTCTTGTCGTACTTTATTCATATCTTCCCTTTGTTTTACTAGTAATTGTGACATTTCCGTTTGATTTTGCTGGTTCAGTCTCCTTACCTCCGTTTGTTGTGTGGTTTGTAAATCTCTGTAGTTTCCACCCAATCGGTCTCTTAATTCATATGGAATAGTACCACATATTTTACTAAAATGTTCAACATCTCTAAATTTATTGCAACCCTCTTGAGCACTTACTCTACCAATTCCCTTTATATTCTGTGCAATTAGACGGTCAACTTTGCGAGGACACATTTTATTATAATTTCTTCTTGCAACAGATGGCGAAACTTTATTACCTTTCCTCATTTTATAACTCTTTTTACTCCTCTTTTTACTCCTCTTTTTACTCCTCTTTTTACTCTTCTTTTTACATTGTCTACGTTTTATTCTGGTTTTAAGTCTTCCATTTTTACAGGTTCTTTTCTTTTTACATTTCCTTCCTGATTTTGTTCGTCTTTTAAGACGACCTGTTTCTTTACAATTAGTCATTTATAATAATAATAAAAAAAAATAAATTTATTTAAAAGTTTCAAAAACATAATCCCAATACATAAACATATGTCCATAATTGTATTTCTGTAATCTATGGTGTATATTATGATCACGTGCAGTTCCTATACCAACTATTCTAAATAAAAAATCAAATGGATGTTCATATTCACTATGTATTAATGTTAACATTGAAGAATAAATATTTCCAAATATGATATAAGACCACAAATTACAATGAATCAATTGAGCTGTTATAAATAAAGGGACTATGATCATAATAAATGTATCTGTAATTGAACCATCAAATGCATTAAATAATATAGGATTAAAAAATCTGTGATGTGGTTTATGACTTTTTATATAAATATGTTTGGTTATATAGAAACCTTTGTGTTCTAAAAAATGTAATATAGTTTGTAGAGAATCTACTAATAAACATTGCAATATAACATGTATCCAATTAATACCTTCTTTATCATTGTAATAAGAAGCAGGCATAATTTCATAAATCCATGTTACAGATAAATATCCACCAAGAAGACATATACCTTCTAATTGAGTTAAATGATTTAATGCTTCTTTAGAAAAAGAATATTGTGTTATTTTGTTTTGTATACGATTTTTTTCTGCGTATCCAGATATTTTATAAATATAGAAATAAAGAATGATACAAAATTGAGAAACTATAATAGAACTTAGACCTAAAAACAAACCAAATATATTCTTCATTTTATTTTATTAATTTAAATTTAAATTAATAAAATAATTTCATAAATGTGTGATTACAATTATAAAGATGGATATTCAAAGATACATGATTATAATACATTCAATTCTAATGACGCAACAGGAAGAAATTTATTGGTTTTAATAACCGTTATAATAATCTTATTATTTTCTAATATCTATTTTATGTTTAAAAATAAAATGATTAATATATTAATTTTTTCTACAATCTGTATATTAACTATTTCTATTATTGATAGACCTATTAGATTTATATACATATTTAGTTATATTCTAACATCTAAAATAAGAACAGAAGCATTCTTAGATAAAGACCATTATTTTCCAAAATATAAATTATTTGAGAATAATTACAAGTCTATTAAAAAAGAATTAAATACATTACTAAAAAAAACAAATAAAGGTAAAGATATCATTTTTACTAAAGATACATTTGATAAAAAAGAAAATGCATACATCGGCAAAGATGTTGATGCTCAAAACAATAGAGGATGGAGAATTTTTCATATAAAACTTACTAATCATTACAATAATGAAGCAATCAAAATATTTCCTACTCTTATTAATATATTGAAAAAATGTCCTGAAATTATTAATTGCTCTGTCAGTATTTTAGACGAAAAAACATATATACCCATTCATAATGGATATTATAAAGGTATGATAAGATTTATGTTACCCCTTATTATACCTAAAAATAAAGATAACGTATATCTTTGTAACAATTATAATAAGTATGTTTGGACTGAAGGTGAAAGTGTATTATGGGACGATACATATCCTCATAAAGTATATAATTATACAAATGAAGCTAGGGTTGTTTTATATATGGATATAGTAAGAGATATAGGAGGAATATTAGGAAAAATGAATACATTTTTAATCAATCAATTATCAAATAGTGGTATGATTAAAGAGGAAATAGAAAAAACAGAAAAAAAATACAAATTATGATGAATATATTATAATGATTGAAGTCGTTAATGTTAACATAATAAATAATAAAAAATATTTATAAATGCTACTAAATTTTAAATAGTATACCAATCCGGTTAAAAGAATAGTGAAAGAAAGTAATATATAAAGATATTTGAGAGGAAATTTATAATATTTATATTCATCTCTATCTTGTTTTGCAAATTTTATTAATTTATTTTGACTCTTTAAAGGTTTCCACGAATTATAAAAATAATTAAATGCTGTATTTTTTTCAATAGAATCAAATATTAATTTAATATTATTATCTGTGTTAACCAGATAACAAAATGCTTGATATATCATGAAATAGTTATCGTCTGTTGTACATTTTTTATCATAAGCAATATGATTTGTATATGGAGATGTATCAAGTATATCATTAAAGGTATTCAATAAGTTCAATATATTTGGATTATACATATTAGGAGCAAAAATAAACCAACTTTCTATATAATTTGTACCTTTCAAATGAAAAGCATATAAATTATTATTTTCATACTTTTGTAACCAATCTAAACTCTCTGTTAACATTACACTGGCATCCATCCAGACCCCACCATATTTATATAATAATGATAATCTAATTACATCTGATTTGGTTGTATGTGATAATTTGTCATAGTTTTTAGGTTTAATTATTTCCCAATCGTCTACACTTTTATCGTTTAATATAATTATTTCCCAATCATTTGCATAATTCTTCCAAGAATCTATACATTTTGTTATTAGTTTGTTCATATCACCTGACCAATAAGACCATATTGTTTTACGGAACTTCATTTTAATAATAAATTATAATTTATATTCTTTATCGAGTTGTTCTCTTGTCCACACTTCCTTACCTAATTCTTTGTTAACGGTATTGTGAAATTTCAATACCCATTCTATTAATTCGTCTTTAGTATCAACATTAACTTTATTATTTTTTGAAAATTCTTTCGCATTTTCCTTACACATTCCACATTTTATAAAATCTTCTATAGAATCATAAAAATGTATTGCTTCATTTTTATTGTTTTCTGTTGGATTATCAGGATACAAATAAGAATAAGTATGCATCATGGTCCACATTTGACTACCCCAATTTTTAGTTTTTACGTTTTCATCTTTATTATCATCTTTATCATTACCATTTGTATAATGTATCTTTAATCCTAATATAATGGTTGTTAAAATTAATCCTGTAATTGAAGAAAAGACGGTAGGAGGTATTTTATTTAACCAACCATAAGCAAGCCACATCATTAATATAATTAATCTTGCTCCAATATGAATATAACTTATATCACCAGCAGATTTTCTACTATAAATCATTTCAATTTGTGCTATTAAACCTCCGATTGCAACAAGAGCAGCAACATACCCAACCCAGTTGGCTTTAAAATGTTGTTTATTTTCAAAAATTTCCCAATTTTTCATTTATTATAATTATTTAATTATTTTAAAATAATATTTGATATATATAGAGGATGTATCGTATACAAAAATGTATTGGATCAGGATCATATGGTAGTGTTTTTACCGTAAAAAAATACACATCTAACAAGATATATGCGATGAAAAAAGTATCTACATATAGAATGAATGATAAAAATAAACAACAATTGATTAATGAGATACGAATTATTAAATATTGTATATGTCCTTATATATTGCCTTTTGTTGATTGTGTATATAATTCTACAAATATAGAAATAATAACGTTATACGCAAAATACGGAGATTTTAGCAAGATAATAAAAAAACGTGTTAGAAAATTTAAAGAAAATACAATATGGAGTTATTTTATTCAGTCATGTTTAGGTATAGAATATTTACATAACAATAACATTATTCATAGAGATATTAAAAGTGCAAATATTTTTCTAACAAGAGACGATCATATAATAATTGGTGATTTTGGTATATCAAAAGTATTATTAAATAATAATAAATTAACAAATACCTGTATTGGAACCCCTTATTATATGACACCTGAAATGTTGGAACATAAAGAATACGATAAAAGTATTGATATATGGGGATTAGGATGTTTTTTATTTGAATTAATAACCTTTAGACCCCCTTTTGCAGGATATTGTATTAAATCATTATACAACAATATTAATACAAATAATTTCAATTTAAATATAAATGTGTACAACCATATTTATACCTTAGATTTACTCAGTTTTCCCAAAAAAATTATTGTAAAAGATATTACAAAAAGAATGGATATAACAGCATTATTAAATTCAAAAGAAATAAGAGAACATCAATATCTAATTCCATACATCTCATATCTGACTATGAATATAAAAAATATGAATGAAAAGTTTAAAGATATTTCTCATAGAGAATGGAAGTATATTATTCGTTCTCTAAAAATTAATTAATTTTTAATAATTTTTAATAAAAAAAATTATTATTATAAATGAGTAATGTAAATGGATTATACATCGCTGGGCAACAAGGCCCCCAAAATAATGACGGGAAGTTCTATCTATCAAAATTAGAAGGTGACACACTTTCGAAATCTTATGATTTTCCAAATATACCAGGTCAATCGTACGGACCAAGCGAAGTAGTAAATCAAAAAATAATGTGTCAAGCCATATACAATGGTGAGTTATATGTTGCTGGTGGTGGATTTGTCGAGGGCGAGGTTGATTATCCGTATTTAGCAAAATTAAATAATAAGACAAATCAACTTTCTAATAATTTACTTGAAGAGTACATTAAAAAAGAACGTCCTATAACCGTAGGTTACATTAATGCAATGACCATATACAAAGAAAAGTTATATTTTGGAGCTGAGTATGCAATATTCTATTACGATGGTAAAACATTTTTTCCTTTTTCTAATTTTACCTATAAGGGAATAGACTTGACGGGGGATAGCTATCTGACTGTGAATTGCATGAATGTTCACAATGATGAGTTATATATTGGTGGGTTTTTCATGTTTAGATCACCATCCGGGACAGATCCTGAGCTACAGACGTTATATGTCGCAAAATTAGAAAGTGACGGTGTAACCTTTTCCAATAATTTTACTTTTATAGGAGTGGAGAAATCTATAGACAACTTCCCCAGCATTAATGCAATGATAACGTACAATGGTGATCTATATGCTGTGGGTGGTGGGCAGGGCTTGCCACTATATTTTGCAAAATTAGATGATAATAATAATACATTTGGATCTAATATAATAGATACAACTAATGATTCTGTGTTTGGACCTTCCGCCCCCCCAGAGGGGATAAAAAGTTTATTCGCATATAAAGAACGGATTTATTTAGGTTTCGGGCCAGCTATTCTCCCCCACAATCAAGTATATTACGATATTAAAAATAAGACATTTAATAAGGTTTTAGTTGATAACAGCATTACTGATATCATGGATATGACTATATATGAGAATGATTTATATGGTGCAGGGAACCTAAATGGACCTGGTTTTGTTGGTAAATTAGATAGTGACGGCAAAAAATTTAATTCATTCGGAAAAAATGCACCATCTAACTGCTCTATCCAATCTATTATAGCGGGTAATCCCGATGTTAAGCATGCGTCCGATGGTAGTGGTGGAGGTAAAAAAATCTATAAAAAAAGTAAAGATTTAAAACTGATTCTTGGATTATCAATAGGATTAGGAATCCCGGTTTTAGGTGTGATTATATTTATAATGTATAAATACGGACTAAGAAATAAATTAAGTAATTAATTTTTAATAATTATTATTATTAAAAATGGCAACTAAAAGAAGAAAACGTAGTTCTTGTAAACTTCTTAGAACCAAGAGAGGTAGTAAGACAAGGAGAAGACGTAAGAGAAAAAGTAGGAGAAAACGTAAGAGAAAAAGTAGGAAGTATAAAATGAAGGGAAATGAAGTAAGTTATACTTGCATAGGAAAACAAATTAAAGAAGGTTTTAATATTAGGTCATTAATTTATGATGAGAGTAGTAATACATATAAATATGCAATAAAGAAAGAAGGTGTATATAAACGTGAAGAAGATCAATACAATACAGTGAAGTTGGATGATTTAAAATTTAATAAATTTACTCAAGGAACATATGGTTCAATCACTAGAGTAACATCAACTAAGTATCCAGAAGTTGATTTTATAATA
>Ga0209336_10000205_pt1 | contig 30201 bp, 35 predicted proteins | sample LinPmetageLP32_FD_184042 | JGI IMG/M metagenome (GOLD analysis project Ga0209336, IMG submission 184042) | Marine viral communities from the Pacific Ocean - LP-32 (SPAdes) (version 2) | ecosystem: Environmental > Aquatic > Marine > Oceanic | place: Pacific Ocean | collected 2009-08-23
CGCTACCGCTTCCGCTTCCATCAGGGCAAGTGTGCTCAAAAGTACACAGCTGCATATCGTCCGCGTGAAGTAGGTCAGACGCGTTATAGTTGTTTACAGGGTAGCAATTGTTTGTTGTCGACCCGTTGTTGATAAAAACCGCGCCGTTGGGCTCAAAATCAAACCCAGCTTCCAAAAAAAGTTCGTATGCCTGTTCAGAACAGTGCGAGCTGTTGCTTGCATTGAAGTACTCGTTATAATCGTTTGGGCTGGATGAATTCATGACATAGTTGCAAGTCCACGTGCATTCAGAGTAATGAAAAGAGTCGAACTGGCCCCCGCTTCCGCTTCCGCTTCCGCTTCCCTCGAGGAGGATAAGCCCCCCGCTTCCGCTTCCGCTTCCGCTTCCGTCACCGTAAGGATCCTCTTCGTCGACGGGGATGGCACAGCTGATGGTGATATTATCCTCGGCCGAGGAAGAAACTTGGAGAGAATCGTCGACCAAATATTCTTGCGTTGTAGTGTTTATGCATCCACAGAATTCTTCTGTAGGGCAGGGCGGTACATCACACGCGGCCCCGTCACATACCAAATTAATACCAAAGCATCCGGTACTGGCATCCCACTGTGTGATGTTTTCAGCGTTGTCACTCAGCCCCGATTGTAGTCCGGCTTGGGTATACAAATTAATGAGCGTCCCGTTGGTGTATGTGATGGAACACAGCTCTCCGGTGATGTTGACGGTAAAGTTGTTGTAGGGGTAAATGTCTCTGCGCCGTCTTGATCCCGGGCCGGTTCCCGGCCCGGTTTGGATGACGAGGCTATGCGCGTGAATGTTGCGGATCAGGGCGGTTTCGTAGAATTCACTTCCCGTGGCGTCCAAGACGAGCGTGTCGCCGTGAAAGTCATCAATGGCGAGGGTGCCCACGTGCAAACCCCGCATGTCCACGACGGCACCGGTGTGCGTGAGCTGGTCTCCGCTGCAGTGCACGTCGAGGGCTGCGCGCCCGGGGTCGTCGTGGATGCCGCATTCGCATCCCCCGTAAGAGGGCACGTTGCTTGCGTGGCCAAAGGCGTTGACAATGTCGTTTTCCATGCCGGCGCATTGCGCCGGCACCGGGACGTTGCCCCGGTGAATCGAGGCAAAGAGCAAGGATAGAAATGACATGTTCTTCTACAGGCACCGATCGTCCATGCTTTATAACTTCGGATCCTCGCGTGCCATCTTTAATGCATTGGACTAAAAAACAAGGCCCTGAACATAAGGCTGAATATTTTGTGTTGCTTCCTCTTCTGGTTCGTCTTTGTTCCACGTGTGTGTGGCGATGACGATGAGGGAGGCGGCCGCGGTGCCAGCGGCGGCAATGCCCGTGTAGTGCTCCGTGTAGCCCTCGTCGTGGGCTATCTGGGCGGTACCGAGGGCAGCGCCGAAGAAGATGATGGTGGCGGCCATGAGGAATACAATGACGACGGGGAGGTGTCTTTCGTTTGAACGAAAGAAGTACGCGGCCGACCCTATCGAGGCCGCTGCGGTAACAACAAGAACCCAGTGCCATGGTGTTGTCCGTGATGGGAAGAAGAGCAACCCTGCCGCTCCGAAGAAATAGAGAAACGACAAGACCCAGACCACCGAGTTGAACCCCCGGCCCTTTCCGTTGGTTTCTTCCCCCTTTTTGTAATTTCTGTAGATCTGCGAGTGCGACCACGTGACGCCAAAAACGTAGATGATGGCACCGACGAGCGCGGCAAAGGGTGCCTCTCCGTGTTCCAGATATGCGCAAGCGCCAAAGAGCACGAGGGTGCCTGTTGTGAGCGAGATCCAGGCGACTTTGACGATACGATTTTCGCCGTCAAAAACTTGGTAGTGCACGACGGCCGTGGGGAGAATGGATGCGCAGAACCCCAGAAGCGCTCTGTTCCACACCGAGTTGTCCGAGGAAAACGCCACGGCGGCCGCCGTGGTGTAAGCGATCCACAAAAGCACCATGCCCTTGACCATCATGGGGCTGCCCTTCATGGCGAGCAGGATATCTTCGCATGCTCGGTGGTGCCCGCACGCTATATATCACGGGGAGCGTTCCCATTTAGAAAAAAAACCATGGGAGCATCGACAAGTACGCCACAGACCATCGACACATCGCAGGCCACAGCGGCGGCACCCGTGGGCTCGCTGGCGGACCGCGGCTACCAACAAGACAACGTGGACAAATGGCAGGAAAGCATGACAAACCACAACGAGCCCATTGGGGGCAACTGCTCGTGTGCCGCGTCCGACTCGGACGAAGAAGAAGAGATGATGCCCCGCCGGTTTGGCCAAAACACGTCTGCCTATCTTGGGGCACAAGTCGACGAGTGGACGAAATCCATGGGGAGGCCTTCGTAAATGGGTGTGAAACAAGTATATAACCCCTTTTTTATGAACATTAAAAAGACAAAAGCAAAGCGGTCATGGGCCTGGATTCCGTGGTAAAAAAAACGCTGCGCGAGCAGACCAAGTCCGCGTTTTCGTATTATCGGTCACTGGGTGAGTTGTACGACAAGTGCCCGCTCGAGGCCGTCGTGGTAGATGTCAATGTCGAGCTTTTCAAGAAGCCTCAGCACGTGAAGACGGGCATGGAATGGGCCCGATGGGTGTTTGACAACCGCGTCAAGAAGCCGCCCGTCAAGTTTGTCGTTCTGCTTTTTGATTCGGCACCGCGCGTGCCTTTGACCAAGGATTTAACGCATCTGCAGCGGAGCGGTGACAAACGCAAGCGCGGGTTTGTGCCCCTTCCGCCCGATACGCTCTTTGGGGACAACATGGAACTACCCGACTGGAGCCGCGTGACGGGGTCCAAGCACTTGCTTCCGCGCGTCTGGGATTACCTCATCGGGGCGATTCGGAGACTCACCGTGGCGGAGCGTTTTGATCGCAAAACCGTGTTTTTTGACAAGCCTCTGTCGCTCAAGCTGGCCGGTTCGAGGCCGAGCCTTGATGGTGCCATCGAGATGGCCTGGAAGGCCGGTGCCCTTGCCAAGGCACCGCCCGTGCCCAAGCATCTTTACGGCGAGGGTGACATGAAAACACGGGCGTGGGTAGTTCATTTGATGGAAGCACTGCGGCTTGAAACGATTTTGGTGTTGTCGACGGATCTTGACAACATTCCCATTTTTTGCGAGCCCCGCTTCAGGGGGGTGCACATGCTCGGCAATCCCGTTGGCGTCGCCAACGGTAAAGTCGTCACCAAGAAGCAGGCCACCACCACCATGCACGAGGCCATCGATCTCGGCAAGGTTGCGGCGCTCATCGGAGAAAGGCACTACCCCGCGTTTCGTGCCATCCTCTGCATGGGCAAGACGGACTTTAATTGGAATGTCCACAAGATGACCACGGAGCGCATGCTCAAGACGTTTTTCTGGTCCGTTCGCCACAACAAGACCATCAACGCCACAACCCTGCTCGAATCCACCAAGGGCTACGGCACGTTCTACCAGATGTGCCATTCCAAGATCTGTGGGCACCGCCGAGCAAACGCCAAGCTCGCCGCCGCCGTGACCAGAGAGGACATCAAAAACTACCTTTTGAGATGCCAATGGGTTCATCGCTACTGGACAGGCGATCTGCAGGCACTCGGCGGTCCAGACCCAAGCACGTGCCCGGGGTACAAAAAGCCCGGTGCCTCTGCAAAGGATCTCAAAGAATACGGCGGAAAGGTTCGGCTTGTTCCGGCTTGAGCTTTTTAATTGTTGTCTTCACTTTTTCATTTTAAATTTCTTTTGGCCCTAATCGCGTTTCCTTTTTGCGTTGCGGTTGGCAGAGCTGGAGCTGCTGGCAGCGTTGGCGCTGCCGCCGCGAAGTGCCTGTTTTTTTTCCAAAGCTTCGACTTGGCTCTTGTAGCTTTCCATGCTGCTTTCCTGCCGGATAAGACTTTCCTGCAGCTTTTCCTTCTCGTCCAAAGCACGCAAAATATTTTCTCTTTTTTTCTTGTTTTCGGCCGCGAGAATATCGAGTTGCCTCTGCTTGGCGGCTTCTCTTTCTGCCTCGAGCTGGTTGGCGTACTCGGCGGCCATGGAATCCGATGTGGCGCGCTGAAACTCGGAGTACCCGTAGCGAACAAGCTTCTTGAGACCGGGGTGCAGATTGTCGACGACTGCCTTGATGTCGACGATGCTTTGCGCGTGCTTCTTGATGTGATCGACGGTGCTTTTCGCCGCCACCTTCATGCGCCTCGTCGGTTCGTCCGAGGCCAGGTTGCCGCCGTCGTGGAAAAGCTCCATAAGCTCGGTTTTTTTGTTGAGCACGTCGATGATTGAGCTGAAGAGATCCTTGGACTGCTCTTCTGCAAGCACTTGCCTTTGATTTTGGAGAATCGGCCACGCTTCTCCGGTGTTGTCCATGGAAATCGCAAAGCTCTCGACGACGGAGTGGGGGATGCTGATGGATTCGCTGCCGAGGCCTCGTGGGGTGACCGTGGTAGCCCGCTTCATCACAAGCTCGAGCTCGGCCGTCTTCTTGGTGCACGTGTTGATGTCTGCAGAAGTCTTTGCGCTGTCAAGCTCTCCGTTGTCGTCGATGCACGTGTAGAGGTAATGGGACATGTCGAGAAGGTCTTCGCGAGGCACGGTGCCGTTGTCAAAAAGAATCGTCGAAAGAATCCCGGGCCTGTTGCCGAGCTTTTGAACCAGTTGGGCCTTTTCCTTGTCGTTGTACATCGTCAAGATGTTGATCGCGGAAAACATGGCGGCGTACTTGGGGTCGATGAATCCGATGTCCTTGGCGATGTACTCGGCAAGCATGACTTGAACGTTTTTGTATCTCTTCATCTTCACGTCGTCGTGAATCGCGTAAAAATTGACACCACCCTTGCTGCCAATGAGCTTGATCGGGCTCGCGTTGTTGATGTCCAAAAGCTTTTTCGTGGGGCACCATCGCCTCCCAAATGAAATCCTCGGAAAATAGGCTTGTTCCTCGGCATGCTGGATCATCGCGGTGGTGTTCATCGTTTCTTTTTCGGGATCCTCGTTGAAACAAATACCACCAGACTTGATGAGTTTCTTCTCGTTGATGTCGATGACGTACACAAGAGCAGCGACGTGCCTGTCACCAAGACCGGCGACCTTGACGAAGACGTAACCATCGCCCGAAGCGCTCGTCCCGGCAAAAATGGAGTGATAAAATGCACCCCCTTCATCTCCCCGAACCATCTCAGACAGGTAGATTTGAACGTATTGCTCTCCGTTCTTGAAAGAGTCGGCAATTGCGGTGATGTTGTTCTCGATGCAAAGAAGAAAAGTTCGCGGCTTCACGGCGGTGCCCTTTTTTAAAAAATAAACTCGTCAACAAAGAAAAACAAAAGAAAGAAACAATCTGAAAAGAAATAATTACTTTGGATTCGCCTCTAAAAGGTAAGTACTTCATGGTTTGAGTGTTTCCCAGTCCAGAATGGACGATCGCGGTCGACACCGTTTTGGAAACGCGGGAATCATAGGACGTAGCTGCAAGCTGAAGAGAAGACATGATTGAGACGACGTGCCTACGTGGCAATATTTTTTTTATTTTAAAAAAAAAATAACGGTAAACCTTAATTAGGCACATACGTGGCAAAAAAAATTTAACGGTTTTTCACACAAGAAGGTAGCTAACACCATGAGCTTTGATTTGAGCAACTTTGGCAAGGCCGGTGACAGCGAGAGGTTGTCGCCGACATTCGCTGATGGGATTGACGACAAAGTCACCGAATCACAAGCGTTTGACGCATCGGCGAATTTTCTAAATGCCTTTGACGAAAAGAGCGACGATGAAGACGAAAAAAGCGAAGACGAAAAAAGCGACGACGAAAAACAAGACGACTCTGGTGACAATGATGAAGAACTTGAGCAAGTCACCGAGATGGCTGTCGACATAAATGAAGAACACGTTACCGAGATGGACGTCGACGACGAGCACGAGGAGGGGGAGACAAAACTCTGTAGGATTGTTTGTGTTATTATGTTTTTTTTCGTTTTTTGTCTAATTTTTTTTGTCTTTCAAAGTTTTTGCCGACGACGAGACGGGGTTGCTCTTGGCTACCAGCCCGAAGCAGGGCGAAGACGGCATGGTGATTGTTGATGCTTTCCCGTGGATACATTACGAAATCGACTTCCCATACAAGACTTTGACGTTGCCACTGTCTCAGCGCGAGCAAAGAAACGCCATCGGTGCCGATTTCCTGAGGGAAACTCTCGAGAAAAAACCCCGCTTCTGCATGACCAGCAAGGGCCTCGCGCGCATCGACGTCTTCAACCACAACATCGAGCTCAAGTTCAATCACGTGTATGGCAAGACCGTCAAGCAAAAAACTGTTTCTCAGAACGCCGAGAGGGTCGAGAACGTCTTGATGGGCTACGATTTTTTCATGAAGATGGCCAAGGAAAATCGGGTTAAAACGCTCGATGAGGCGATGTGCCTCATCCCGCTCGATGCCACGACAAAAGAGATCATCGCGGCGGCGGACATGTGTCTTCGCGACAAGGGCCTTTTCTACTGCGAGTTCAAGAACGGCACAGTTGCCAGCGACGAAAAGTTTGCGTTTTGGGGAGAAATCAATCAATATCTCCTTCGGCCCGTGTGGAAAGCGGTGAAGAGATGTCTACTGGAACAGGAAGGCGATGAGCTGGCGCCCGTTCAGCTTGGCGACCACAAGTACATCTTCTCCGAGACGCCGGACAGGGTGCTTGCAGAGTTCAAGGAAGGCGATTCTGAATGTGAATACAAGTCTTATAGCGAGTTTTTTTAATTTTTTAAACATTCAAGGCAAGAACATTTTAAAAAAAACAACGCGCCTTTCGTGCTTTTTGCCTGTGTCGTGTGAAAGCCCCATTCCAGCGAGGGTATCGATGAGAAGGCGGTGTGTGACGGGCACCGGTCGCGGTAGCATAGAGTCGTGAAACCACCACGTGCCGTTCCGAAGCACGAATGTGGTGTAGTGTGATCCAGCGTTTACGATAAACACCGAACCGCTGTATTCGACGGTGGAGGCAAGGCGAAGGCTCGTGGCGAAATCGGGCACCGTCCAAGCGTTTCCGCCCCGTCGACGAATAAGCGCAATGAGAACGTCGACGTCAATCCTGCGTGAGGGTGTATGCGTTAGTTGATGCACGAACTTTCAGACAATAAAAATGCGCACATGTTACCGCCCGCGAGAGCCAGCGGCTGGATGGGGTTCTCGTCATCGTCAATAATGTTGGCCTCTGCACGGGCAATGGTCTGGGCCGCGTGTTCTGCGTCACGGGGGGTTGCTGCGCGGGGTTCCCCGTAGGCATTGTTGATGGCATGGAGGCCACAACGGCTCTCCACTTGGGTCTGGTGATAAGGCCTATAACCGTCCACGCCAGAAAACATCGTCTAAGCAGTAAAAATGGACGGACGCCCCAGTGCTATTTCCACAAGCAAGCGGGGGTTTAGTGCTCTTTTCGAAGAAGACGAAGCCCTTCTGACCGTGCAAGATCAAGTCACCATCGGTCAGGCCGATGAGCAGCGAAAGGCCAAGCTGCAAAGACAGAGCTACGTTCTGCACGTGGGCCCCAAGTTCCGCAAGGGACACAACACGCCCTTTCGGGCCACAAACGTTCAAGTAATACGTGCCGAAGAGGCTGCTACGAGCGTGGGGCAGGATGCGGCACCAACGCACAGCTTGTTTGATTTTGTGGTAGACGACGTGCGGGCGGGCACCGTCCGTGCCTACACCGGGCTTGACATCGTGCTGGACGCGATGATCCATCCGGAATCGCCCAAGTTGATCAAGATGACGCTGCAGCAGCTCGATCTCAACGAGACGCTCGACGAGGCCATGTACGGCGTGCAAGTGCCGTTGTATCTCAACCTGACCAAGGCCAACTTCCAAGACGTTCTCTGGCAGCTTGGGCTCCCGAAAAGGGACAAGGACGTGGCCCTTGTCAGAATGAACATCCAAGGCTCTGCCGAATACAAGATCGATCCAAGCGAACAATTCATCAACCAGCTCATCGGGCGCATGGGCAGGCACCGAACCAACGTTCAAAGCACGTGGGACCGTGACGAAGCGTACTTCCAGCACATCAACTTCAAAATTCGCATAGGGCCCCAAAAGCGCAATCGCATCGAGGCCATTAGCAACATCAGCCGGGGCACGGGAAAACAGCCGGACGCGCCCCAGTTTTTCCAAGATACGCAGAAGGATCAATTCGACGATTACCAAGCGGAAGTTGTTTCAGACGACGACGACGAAGACAAGGAGTTTCGCCGAAGCAAAATAGATATGAAAAGGAAGCAGGAACAAGAATTGGAAGAATTTTTGAACACGCCGCCGGTTGAAGACGGCACCACGCATGCCGGGGTTCTGGAGCATGTCATGAGAATGACGACGCACCGTGTGATGTCCCCACGGCTGCGAGCAGCGTTGGCTTCCGTATCCGCCCTTATCCGGCACCCCATTGAAACCAAGTCAGATCTGGAAAAGCTTCTGAAGCTGGACAACGGTGCCGGTCGGTCACACATGATGGCGCTCGTCGAGGCCGACATGCAAGAGGGCGAGAGCATGCTGCGTTCTTACCGCGACCCCCGTGCCGATGATGCCCTTCGAAACGCTCGCGTGTTTGCAGCGGGGAGGCTGATCAAGGCACTTGCGCGCGAGTCTGGTCTATAAACCTGTTTGTCAATAGCTTACTAAAAAACTTAAAGAGCCATGTCCAGCGAATCCACAACTGTTGCCCCCGAGGCTGGCGAGGAAGATTTTCTCGCCACCACCAACATCACCGCTAGCCCCACGACGTTTGAAGCGCCCATCGTGGGCAACGAAGACGTCCCCGATATCAAGCGCAAGGTTACTGTGTACATCTCCGGATCCGTCAGCGTCAACGGTGCCCTTGAGAAGAGCACCATCACCCTTAAGCAGGATGATCTGCGCGAGGCCATTGGCGTCGGCGAAGACCAGTGGGTGCCTAATCTCAGCGGCGCCAAGATCAGCCACTACTTTAATCCCACGTCACAGCGTCTGGGCCTTCGCATCAAGGGGTCCGGTGAAAAGACACTCGTCGAAGATGCCGCCATGGCCCGCAACCCGTTTTCGCAGAAGATGGAAGGCTTTACGGCCGTTGTGCCCTCCGTCACGCAAGGCAATCTTGACCAACCGCTCGTGCCCATCAACGCTGCCAAGTCGATGTCCCCGGAGCAGGCAGCCATGGTGGCCAAATGGCGCGGCCTAAAAACTTCAGATCTCACCGATGGCCTCATGGAAGTACGCATGCCCAACGCCGACGGATCCAGCACCGTCGTCATGTACAATGTCCCGCTTGTGAAGAAGGACGGCAATCCGCAGCCCGTCGCGCACATGCTCGAAAAGAACAAGGAACAATTCCCGGGTTTCCAGGGAGATGACATTAAGGGCAAAATCCACGAGTTTGACGGGGCACACTACTATTCTGTCTGTTTTCTTTGCCTTTTTTATTTTGTTTTTGCTAATATTAAGCGTTACTGACTTTTTTCTTCGTTTTCTCTCCCCCAAAACAAGGTGCCGCCCAACTACGTGCACTACCTCATCGGATCCATGGAAGAGAATCTTATTCGCAAGGGCGGGTTCAGCACCGACGGTGACATCGAAGTCGAGATCACACCCTTGTCCCCGATTCTGAACAGCCAGATGAGAAACGCCCCCGACACGGCCAAGTCCGAGAACATGGAGAGGATGATTGCCCTCGAGCTTTCTTTTGATGGCCTTGATATGAGCGCCGAGTAGACTTTCAATTAAAAAATCGACCGTTAAAATTATTTTCTTAATTAAGTATTTTTTGGAGACACAAAAAAATATAAGCCCCCGCTCACTTTTTATTTTACCTAACACCACCAACGACAGATATGAAATTGAACGTAAGAGATTTTGTTGTCGATGACGCCGAAGCCGATGCCAATGCCATGGATCACGACGGCAGTGACGGCGAATTCGAGGAAACAGAAGACGACCGCAACTTCATCGACGACGACGAAGACACCGAGGAGCAGTCCGCGTCGTTTTACAGGGAGATTGATCAAGAACAAGAACAAGAACAAGAACAAGACGAAGTGATGGAGACGATCGAGGAAGAACCCGAAGTGGTCCCCATGGAGCAAGACGGGTTCCAAGAAGAAGAGGAAGAAGAAGAGGAAGAAGAAGAGGAAGAAGAAGAGCAACCGCAACCGGCGACGGCTGCTGGTGCCGCCATTACTCGCACCAAGGATCCAGCGTTTGTGACTTCGGTCACCAAACCCGTGGGTCCACAAGTTGTCTTCATGCCGACGAAGCGCAGCCTCGACATCATGGGCGGAGCCCCGCCGGTGCTTACGCTCGCTTTGCCCGTGTGGATGGGCGTCTACAACAAGGGATCCGTTCAAGAGGCCGAGATGGCAAGCGCCGTCCAGTACATTCTCAACGCCGCGACGACGGTTCAGCAAGAGCAAGGGGCACGCTTGACGGTGACGCTCTTCTGCATCAGCAACTCCAACGTTGAGACCATGACGTCTTACAAGGAAGCAATTCGCTCGAGCGCCGAGCCCGCCAAGTACATCGCCGAGATCTTCTGCCAAGACATGGCCGCGGTCAAGAAGTTTAGCGACTGCATCAACGACGTCAAGACGCATCTGCGCGGCGGCGGCAATCGCGAGGGCACCAGCTTCATCTCCCGCCTCAAGAGCAAGATCGAGCGCCACGTGTCCAAGGATCGTTTTCTACTTCTGGAACCGAGAATCATTTCGGACGGCATGCAGCTCGCACGCGCTTTGGTGATGATTTCCGAGAAGATTGGCACCCTCCGCACCGCGGGGACGTCGATGCCAGCTTGGGTTCGCAACGCTTCCCAAGTTGACATTCTCAACCTTCACGCCGTCGAAGAGGACAGAGAGGGTGACGGAGAGGTCATGGCCGAAGAGGTCATCTCCAACCACTGGCTTACCATGTTCGACAGAAACGCAGTCATCGAGGTAAGAAAAAATTGTCTCTGTGTTTTTTAACGGTTTTTTAACGGCTTCTCTTATTTAGGCAATGGCCGATTCCGCCACGTTTGAAAAAATTTCAACCGCCATCGAACACGGGAGATGGAGGCCCACGGACATGCCAGCTTACGACATGAATCACACCAACGTCAACAACTGTCTCTTCTACACCGATGCCCCCGGCACGCCGTCGTTTGAGCTGACCAAATCGATGATCGAAGATTCCAACAAAGCCGGCTACCAAGAGGTCATCGTGTCGCACAACCAGTCGTTTACGACGCTTCACCAGATCATGAAGAGAAAGTTGACGGATTCGGGCATGCACTGGCGCGACATCAACCGTGCCGTCACCATGTGGGCAGGCAGCTTTCACCCTCTCAACTGGCCTTGGGAAGTCAATGCACGCCGTTGGATGGCCAGCCGCGTTGCGGACCCCAACGTCAACTGGAATGACTTTATTCTCACGCGCCCATCGGAGAAGCGTCTCACTCTGGGATCGCTCTGGCCCATGGCCAACTGGCAGATGCACAACGTCGGAGAGCTCGGTGCCAAGAGCTACGTCACGCGCGAAAAGCTCAACGCCGCGGCCCACGCCGTCTTCCTTCTCGATCCCGACATCAACAACCCGGTGCCGGGGTTCATGGACTGCGGAGAGGCCGGAAAGGGCAAAAGCTACAAGCTCAAGCTCGTCGAGTCGATGCTCTTCCCGGGGCAGGTCCGCACGGTTCACCGCGCCAGCGCGTGCTCCACGGACGAAGACGTCGGCCAGGAAATTCTCAACCATCACGAGGCACTGCCCGAGGCCATGAACAAATCGACGAGCAAAACCGACAACGACAAGGCCCGTGCCAACTTCAAGGCTTCGTTGACCGAGAGAAAATTCTCCATCAAGACCAAAGACGCAAAAACCCGCAGCGTCTACACGGAAAACTTCATCAACCTCGGCGTGCCCTTTATGTGCATGAACGAGTCGGAAGACAAGATCGAGCCCGCCGTGCTGGACCGCTTTCTCCGCGTCATCTCCGGCTTTGAAAACACGGGCAAGCACGCCCGTGCCGCTTCCAAGCTCACGATCCAGGCAAACTCGGCCGGTTCAAAGGAAAATATGACGTGCTTTCACGACTGCACCAGAATTCGCATGGCCATCTTCAATGTCATCGATGCCGACGAGGCATTCAATCAATCACCGCTTGACAATGAGCTGTTTGCGTGGGTTCTCACCAAATGGCAAGATGCCATGCCCTCATTCGCCGGCGGAGCCGGCGCAAGCCCCCGATGGACCAACCACGTCGCCACGTACGCAAGGGTTTTCACCATCCAGTCGCTTGTCTCCTTTGTTCAGCTCGGGCTTACCACGCCGCCGGAGGGTCTCGTCGACATTCTCGAGTCTCTGCTCGATCAAGACGATAACAGCTCCGAGCAGTGGGCCGCCGTGCAAGACATCAAGGCACTGGCACAGCCCCACGAGGACTATCTTGATCATCTAGGCACCCCCGGCTGCAAGCTCGTGCTCGAGGGCATCAACATTGCCCTCACCGACGCCATCTTCTACGGCTTTGCCACACTCGTCGATGGATCAACCACCAGAAGGGACAAAGAAACGATTGAGGGCATCAAAGAGGCCATATACAACCAAGCAGACACCGAAGGCGACTACATCAAGACGCCGTACGGGCTCGACGCGCTTGTCGGTGACGTTGTCACAGTACTCAACAATCGCAACATCAAACGTGAGGCCAAGACCATCTTCGGTGCCATCAACGAGATTCAAAACAGACTCGTCGGGAAAAACGAGAAATCCAAGACACAGGCCATGATCACCCACAACCCCAGGCACGTTATAGTTTTTTTTTGACCCGGCTGTTTTTTGTGCTATTCTGACACAATGCGTCACAAACAGGGAGGTTCTCGTCAACAAGAATCTGTGCGGCGAGCGTCTGACGCCAAAGGAAAAGAAGATGCTCAACGCTGTGGCTCAAAAGACGTGGTGCAAGGCGCCCGCGTTGTACGACGATGACATACAGCATGCTCTGAGTGGTCACAAGTACAGAAAGATCGATTGGACACAATGGGTCAGTTGCCTAGAAACGGACATTGCTGCGATATTGCCCGTGTGTTTTGTGAAAGTCAACCCGGATCACTTGGTCATCAATTGTTTGCACCCCGATGGGGGTCTCGACATGTCAAAATACACTGGTTTTGTGTACGTTTCCGACAAGTTGTTCCAGATGGCATCCGACGAGGAACACAACGCAGCCGACATGTCCGTCGGTTTCAGCCGTCTTCTCAAGCTCTTCAACACACCCGACGAGTGGGGAAACATTGTCATCCCGGCGCATCCCCACGACGACACCGTCGAGTTTGCTCTCGTCAACACAACTACGGACCCGACCACGCGACCGACCCCCGCCTCGATGCGTCGCATGGAAAACGCCAACTACGTGCCGGCAAAACGCAGGAAACTCTTGCCCATGGTCGTCCAAAACGCCATCAATCGCCAAGAGAACAAGAAGTTCGCCGTCATCAAGGAAGGCGTCGACTTTCAGAGCTTGGTAGCCAAAAAGCATCTGATCAACTCGACCCTCGGCAAAATGCTGGCACGGGGGCCCGCCCCGGCTGGGCCCTTGATCGACGCCATTTCGGACAAGTGGCTCTCCCCCCTTGCCGTTCAAAGGGCACTCAATGCTATGGTTTAATTGCAATGGAAGTTATTGAAAGAATTATAGTAATTCAATAAAATTTATGCCCGCTGAATACTTCTCAATCTATCTCTGGTGGCTTTGTCAAGTTTATCGCAACCCCAGAAGGCTTCTTTGTTTATCTTTATGATGGATTCTGGGAAGGTGACAGATGTGAGATTGGAACAGTATCGGAACGCATATACTTCTATTATCTCCACGGATTCTGGGATGGTGACAGATTTAAGACTTTCGCATAAATCGAATGCCCTTTCTTCTATCACTTTGATGGATTCTGGGATGGTGACAGATTGCAGATTTCTGCACTCCTTGAAAACGCAATAGCTAATGCTTTTAACCGATTGGGGGATTGTGACTGATTTAAGACTTTTGCAATATCGAAACGCCGAGTGTCCAATAAATGTGAGTGATTCTGGGAGTTTGATTGTTTCAAGCGACATACAATATCGAAATGCCTCGTGATCTATGCGTTTTACCGAATCTGGTATTATGACTGATTTAAGACTTTCGCAATCTTGAAACGCCGAGCGTCCAATAAATGTGAGTGATTCTGGGAGTTTGACCGTTTCAAGAGAAATACAGCGATGGAATACGGATTCTTCGATATGTGTGACCGAATCTGGTATTATGACTGATTTAAGACTTTCGCAATAAGAGAATGCAGAGTCACCAATTCTTGTAAGTTTTTCTGAGAGTTTGACCGTTTCAAGAGAAATACAGCGACGGAATGCGTATTTTTCGATATGTGTGACCGAATTTGGTATAATTACTGATTCAAGCTTGCTATCTCTGAATGCGCATAAGGGAATGACGGTGACCGATTTGGAGATTTTCACTGATTTGATCAAACAATTGGCAAAAGCCCATTTGCCGATTTCAGTGACCGAGTCTGGTATGCTTAGTGATCTCATTTTCATGTCGAATTGAAATGCCTCGCGAACAATAGACGTAACGCCGTCCTTGATTCTGTAGGCACCAGTTTGCCCGGGAATCGGAATGACCTCGTATTGATTGAAATTGTATACCCTGTTGCAGCGATTTGTCCTGTGCCTGCATATTTTGTGTAAAGGCGTTTTGGACCTACAAAAATTTTCATCATCCGATTGCCGGTTGTTCTGAAGAAATTCATTGCAATTCTTTTCGATGACATGCTTGTTTGCTTCCCATAAACTACTATTTCTTCGGTATTTGGGAGTATAAGAAATTCCATCGAGCCCAACGACCGATTCCCGTTGATCTGCAGGTATGGGTTCGGTAGCAGCCAGCATCAAATTCGCCCAACTTTCCGGGGTGGCTTCTTTCATGATTGCCACAAGCATGTCGTTGTTCAAGTCGGTGAGCTTTGTGGAAGATTCCTTGTGACCCGCTTCGATGGCGTCGACACGATTCATAAATTCTTGAAATCGAGTCGATCCAAACCCGACAAGTTTTTTGATGCTGGCAATGATGTCGTCTTTGTTTCTAAACCAGTAAATGGGGTTTTGGGCACTCTCTTCGAGCTCGATTTCTACAGAGTCCTCTTGGCGTTTAACAATTTCTTTGATCCTATTATCGCCAACCGCATACACCTTCCACCCCTCGGTGCCCACGTCCATGCTTATTATTTGTTCATGGTTTTTAATATCTATCATGGTTATAGAATTTCGCCCTCTTGACAATCTCCAAGGACCTCTGCCGTTCAATGGGCACTCGATGCTATGGTTTAGCTATAACCCCGTCCTCCGTTATTAAAATCATATCCACAACAAGGCACCATGGACGTGAACCCGGGGGGGTGGAGTATGCACACGGTGCCACCGAGCACAAGCACAGCAATCATAACTTTGAAAGAAAATACCGTCGACGCCGAGCTCACGGAAGCTGCCAAAAATCCCGTTTACTTGTTTAAAAACAAAGAAAAAATAACATCAAGCATCAAAGAACTTGGCGATCTCAACTCAACGCGATATGAGGAATTCATGGGACGGATCAAAACCATCGACGAGGAGCGCCAAGAAACGGCGATGAATATTGCAGATTTGGATTATGATGTGATTCTGAATATTTTAAATGAAACCGAGGGCGAGGATTGGGCCAATTTCGTCATGGCTTCCATCCGGCCCATACCCGTAGACGAACAGAAACCGATACCCCGGCCCGATGGCAATGGCTTCTACACGCCCAAATGGGAAGGAAACAGCAAGCTAAAGTCAAGAAGGCTCGACGATTATGGTATGATCGAGGACATCATCGATAAGAAATGCGGGGATTTTCTTCGGGACAACATCCAAGATGATGAGGATTTTTGTCTTTCCGACCGTCCCATAAATGCCATTTGCAGGACCAGAACCGACCGCTGCACCACGGTATATGGCGAATATCAAAAAGAAGTCGTTAAGATTCCCAACCAGCCTGGTGACTACAGAATTAAGGATGGTGTCACCGCTATTGCGCCGGGTGCATTCTTCAATAATCGATTATTCGAATCATTGATCATACCAAATTCGGTCACTGATATTGGCGAGAATGCTTTTAGAAAGGCAACGAGGATCAGAACACTTACTTTGCCAAATTCGATAACAAAAATCAAGGATGGCACATTTTGGGATTCCTCATCTCTCGAATCTGTAATTATACCCAATTCCGTCACAGAAATCGGTAAACATGCATTTGAAGAAACGAAACTTAAAACGATTACCATACCCAATTCTGTCACAAAGATTGGTGATGATGCATTCTCTGAAACAAAACTTGAAACGATTACCATACCCATTTCCGTCACGGAGTTGGGATCTTATGTTTTTTATAAATGTTTGGATATGAAATCAGCCCGAATTGGAAATTCAATCACAAAAATCGAGGATGGCACATTCTATAATTGTGAGCACCTTGACAACGTCGTTATACCGAACTCGGTCACAGAGATAGAAAAAGATGCATTTGCGAACTGCAGGTCGTTGAAAACAATCCTTACGCCCGGGTCTTCGCTAAAATACATGAGTTTTAGCAGCATAGTTACGTCGTTGCCCTCTTCGGTGACAAAAATTGGCGAAGGAGCATTTACTGGTTGTATGAGCATCAAGGCTTTTTCTATACCAAGTTCAGTCACAGAAATAAAGACTGACACGTTTAGGAGATGCAAAAACCTTGAGATAGTCTACATCGGCAATTCAGTCAAACGTATCGACCGCTATGCTTTTGAGGAATGCCGAAAACTTCAGAAAATAAACATTCCCGCGTCTGTCACATTTATCGACCCGTACGCCTTTTCGAAATGCTATAGAATTGACCCCGCTACCAAGGAAGTTATCAACAGAATTATAACAAATCAGTAAAAAGAAGTTTAAAACCCCCAAGTATTTAATCGGATAAAAAACAACGATGGGCGACTACGAAGAGGCACCCCGGCGTCCGGTGCTGGGGCACGCCGTGGCGGCTACGCTGATGCGCGTGCTCAACAGGCCGGCACTGGCCCAGGCCGATGTGCTGGAACAGCTCTTGCTTGACGTCGCAAGAGAAGCGGAGATGGAAGTCGTCGGCAAAATAATGAAACAATTCACACCAGAGGGTGCCACGTGCGTGCTGCTTCTGGCGGAATCACACTTGGCGGTGCACACTTGGCCCGAGCACGCTATGGCCACGGTCGAAATATTCAGCTGCGTAGGAAAGGGGCAAGCACAGCACGCTTTGCGCCTCACAAAAGAAAAATTTAATTCTTCCATCATAAAACTGGTCGAATTTGTCCATTAAAACTTAGGCATTTTCCGAGAGAATTAAAACGTCAGGGTCAATTTCTTATTTTAGTATACACAGTGCCACGTCACTTCGCAAAGAAGATGAATATCTTTTCCTACCCAAAGGATTATGAACAGTTTGTGCCTCTGGAGATGGCTTTCAAGTTGTTCACATCGTTTGGCCCCCGTGGTGTTCCCACCGACTTTCGTGTCCAGAAGCAGTACGGCTGGCCTCCGCGTCTGTACTTTAAGCAGTTTGGAAAGTACTGGGTTAACCGGGACTACCATCTCCAGCCGATTCCATCTGGCCCCGATTTCGACAAGTTTGTCTTTCACTACAAAGACGGACAAGAATATCAAGGCCCCGAGCCCGAGCCCAAGCCCGTCTTTGAATAGTTTAGCACGACAAAATTGATTAAAAAAAAACTAAACGTCCATCGGCACGACTTCGGTGACGGCCCTTGTGGCGTCGTATCTCGAGCCCTTGTCCTTGTGGGGTTCGGCTTCTTCCGTAAAATACTCGGCCACTTTTTGGTGCATGATGTGGTAGCTCTGAACGGCATCTTCCTCGGCCTTGGCGCCCGTGATCACGGCGTTTCCGCTGGAAAACAGCAGCGTGCTGGTGGGGGCCCCGTGCATCCGGCACCGTGCTCCGGGGAAAACCATCGGATCGTAGCTGACCTCGGTATCGTGGCTCTTGGCAAATTTTGCTATGTCAATCTTGTGCCCAAAGTGTGCGCTCGACACGATGTTTTGAATGCCAAACGAATGGCACCGCGTGCCTCGCGTTCCCGTCAATCTCGACATGATGCGCGCAAAGCAGTGGTGTGCCAGCAGCGCCTTGCTGACGCTCTTCGTGCCCGCAACTACCTGATTTCCGCTGGGAAAAAGCAGCGTCGTCGCCCGGGGCCTACGCAGCTTGAACCGCGTGGATTCAAACTTCGAGCCTCCCTCTTGGGAAGATGCCGAAGACGACCCCGTCGCCGGACGCTTCTTGCTGCCGCGATACGTCAGCTTTTTAAGTTCGGGAAGGTCGGACGCGCTCGTCGTGACAATGTTCTCGATCTGCAGATAGCGCAGAGGCTCGAGATGGGCCTGCTCCAGCGGAAGTCGCGGAAGCAAAGGCACGCTCCGATCCCATGGTGCCAGTCTGTCCGGATCCGTCCGGGCACGCTTCGATATCAAATACGTCGTAGGCATCGATGATCTTCCGTGATCGTCCTGGGGTTTTATATGGCATTTGCACTTTGCGCAAAGTATAAACCACCTACTCCACACAGCCGCAAAGCAACATGGCTCAACCCAAAGAGATGGCCAGGCGAAACCGAGAAGACAACGAAAGCAACCCTTTTCTCAAACTTCCTTCCGTGGCCCATGAGATTATGACGGAACACATGAATGCAAAAACAGTCGACAGCTTTCGAGGAACCAGCACTATTTTGCAAGATTCTCTTAAAGGATTCAATGCCATGCAAAAGGCACTCAAACGCACGTGCCTGGATGCGGTCAAGAATCCTTCGTCTAATTGGGCCATTGAAGAGTCCAATGATGTTTGCGGTCAAACCTTTACAGACAACAGGCTAAACTTAAAATGCAGAAACGATTCGGACGTGTGTGCGAGGGTAATTACTGCAGAAGATCTCGAAGATTTCCCGGATTTTAACCACATCGTGATTCCAAGCGGCACGGTCATGATTGGCCCCTATACGTTTTCAGGGTTGGATATTGTTCGAGTTACAATCCCAAATACCTTGACAAACATTGGAAGCAACGCCTTTAATGGCTGTAATTTTCTTACAGATATTCAATTGCCAGACTCTGTGGAAATTATACAAACCGGTGCATTTGAAGGGTGTGGCCAATTGAAAAAACTAATCATGCCAAGCAACATTCGTCACTTGGGGATTGGTGCCTTTTTGGCATGCACGAACTTGGAGCTCGTGTTCCAAAATTTGTCACCACGTCTGCCCCATGAATCTTTGGCCAAAGCATTTTATCCGCCGTTTATGGGTGCTAATGGAGGGCCAAGACGAATCACTTTCAGAGTCGACCTAAAAAAGGGGCCTTTTCAGATTCCTTACAATACGCTGCTTAGAAACATGCCAAACATTCAAGACATTGAAATTGTCATCGAAGCATTAGAATAATCTCACTGGAAACTCTATTTTTTAGAAGACTGTGTATTAGATTTAAAATATTTAATTTAAATGATACCCAGTCGCACCAACCGCCCACTGAATTCGTCTTCTCTTGTTGTCGTTGTCTTCTCCTTGATCGTCGCCCCCATCGAGTATCAAATTCCTCTCGTAAGCTTTGAAGGCTTCTGTCTGGCCCTCGGGGTATTGTTTTGCATTAAAGTTTCTCATCAGCATTCTTTTTAAACTGGGCACGGTCCGGTTGTATCGAAGCTCAGGCGATATCAGCGTGTGCCCCTGTCGCGACTCCGGCGTCGGGTACCTCGCTTCATAAGCTTTCAAATCATCCGGTGTAAAAAAATCGTATCCGGTTCCCATCGGATCAAAAGCGTCAAGAACTTTTTTCAATCCCAGTGATTGTATCTTGTCGACCTTAAAACTGGGTTGGTAAGGGAGCCGTCGACTAAAATTTATCATTATGAACAATGTCAAAGCCCCCATATTATGCCGCCGGTCCACAAAGAACAAGGAAAGTTCCCCCATTTGCATTTTTTGAGGGTCGCCCTCAATTTCAAGAAAGAGAGATTTAGCACTTGCACCCTCAGGACCGGCAACATTCTCAGTATTTTTGAGGTACCCAAAGAATTTGGTGTGCAAAATATTAGATTCATAGTCGCCCACGCGTTTTGAAATATCTTTTTCGTCTCCGCCGCAAAACCGAAACTGCTCCCCATGGCGGTCTATCAGAATGCGCAGGAGGGTTTCCGTTTCCTTTGAATTTGGAATATTGGGGGAAGAAAAAGAAAAGTATGCATCTTCGGGGGTATCACCAGAAAAATGAAGAATGCTCTCAATAAGTTTCTTTAAGGGAAAAGTGACTCCCCTCAAACAGTCCGGCATGTCGGTATATTAATACTAAAAGTAGATAGGGAGGGTTATAGGAAACGGTCAAATCTAACACGTCTCAAAAAAAATCAAAATATCTTAAATAAGGTACATACGTGGCACTTTAAAATGGTTAAAACGATTTACGAGTGTTGCGAGTCGAATGACATCGAGGGGCTGCGTGAGCTTTTAAATGCGTATGGCACAGACACGAAAACACTTGAAGAGCAGCTTAATTGGCAGGACGAGGACGGTGACACCGCGGTGGGCGTTTTGTGTCTGTACGAGTACGGAGAAGAAGAGGGAGATGAAGAGCGGTGCAAGGCGATGTTGGATTTGCTGATTGCCGCGGGGGCCGATCTTGATGTGAAGAACCATGTAAGATTTATTCTTTTTTCTTTTTTATTTTGTGCGCGCGCGTGATTAACCAAATGAAACAAACAAAGGATGGGTATACGCCTCTACGGCTTGCGCTGGGGCAAAAACGTGTGGACATCATAAAGCATCTGCTGCGGGGCGGATGCGGGACAACACAAGAGCACATCAAGTTTGATCACGTGTTTAGCGACGCGATAGATCCGCACATCCAGAAGATGGACTGGCATCTGTGGACGATGATCACGGGGGAGATGCCAAAGTGTGGAGTTGACGGGATGCCGATTGATGTGGAGGATTTTGACGGAAACAAGCCCGGGGAGGCGGGGTACATGGAGGACTGGCCGAAACAAATTCTTCCCGTATCCAAGACAAACAAGAGAAAGGGCGAAGAACCCACGGAATCCTCTCCCGAATTTAAAAAGATTAAACTTTGAAGTATATAAGTCCCGGGAAATACACCAAAAACAATTATTTTCTTTCGACCATGGCAAATCTAACCCGTGACGACATCACCACGTTGGCCATGATGTGGACAAATCTCGAGGACAAGGCGTACATCATCTTAAACGACTATTATCTTTCTCAAGACAGTTACGTTCGTGTTCTTGATAAAATGACGATACCGACGGAAGATCTCGAGCAGGGTTTGGTCAAGTACGTCTTCAGGCCTCTTCTCATGTACGGCACCATACCGTATGGGCTCGAGTGGAAAGACATTGCCTGGTATCACAAGAACAACGGCTACATGGCCGTCGTCCCCTTGGGCACGTCGTCGTTCGAGACGGGGCAAATCCCTCGTGATGTTACCAAAGACGAGGAAAGACATATTTTTGGCGTCAGCATTTCCGCCCTTTTTTACGTTTTTAGAATTCCCGCCATGCGCGCAAGGCCAGACTTGTTTCAAAAGGCCGAAATCTCGTGCAGTCTGGCATTTCAGAGCGCAATGAACGCCCCCGAGAGATTTACGTATCTTCGGCAAGTTGTAAAAAAATGGTCCGAGATCATCAAAAATCTCAAGGCCAGCTATGGCATTACGGCCAAGTTCTGCCCGCCGAAACGGAGCCGCGTGCCGATCGACACCACAAAGCAGTTTATCGTGTACGAGGAAGAGAATCAGCAGCCTAGGCTCAAACGGATGCCCGCCATGACGGTCGAAGGTGGTGGATTTTCCGCAGTTAGCTTTTTAAAGTAATTTTTTTAAATTTGTTTTTACCTACGACAACTGGCTTCTTAACAATTGGGGGTACGCTTTGGTGACAACGTCTGAAAGAACGCGTCTGTCGTAACCCGGCACGGGGGGCTTGTGGTACCTCACGCCAACGACGGCCTTTGCAAAAAGCGCTAGGCCGTCTAGCATGTATTCGTTGTAGTTCATGGCCCTTTCCATCGCACGGAGCTTTTCCGTTGCGTTTTCCGCGCCGGCTAAAAAAGGTGCCGCAAACATGAACACCAGTGTTTGGCACCCATCATTTTCCGAGCGTTTGTTGGCTTGCAGATCTTGAATGTCAAAAATCGTCGTTACAGTGCCATTCGATAGTATCTTGACTATTTGTTGGACGCGCGGGCTAGTTTCCGTGTTGAACTCCACAACGTTTCCGGCTTGGGTAAGCAGAATTCCCCCGACATGGTCTTTTGAGTGTATCAAACCCAGTGACGGCCCCCCCGCATCTTTCATTTTTGTTGCGGTTGCCTTGTTTAAGCGGTAAAAGTATTCATTTTCAAAATCTTTAAAATCGTACAACGATCCGCTGTATATTTCTTTGCACGTTTCATACATCTTCATTCTCCACTTGCCCTTGAATTTGTTGTCGTCCCGGCTCTCGTAGATTTGTCTCCAATCTTTGTTGTATTGAACTCCCATATTAAAACCGAGCTTAAAAGATGCGATGAATGATTCTTGTGGAGTCATCGACATGATTTTACTATAATATTCTTCATAAGAGCCACCGCCGCTGGTGACGTAACCATTGACAGATGCCTCCATGAGATAAAATTGTTTTTATTGGAGATAACAAAGCGCGTGGTTATAGCCAGTTTACTCAAACGTGTTTGCATTGTTGGCCTCGGCGGTGGACGGCGGCGGCGGCATAGGACGCGGTGGTGCCGTTCCGACGACGAGCGTCTTGTGGTCGTGGGAGATGCTGGTGATGGCACGGATGACAGAGGCACCGACGTACGATACAAATAGTCCTTTTTGAAGAAACACGAGAAAGAGCACCATGATCGACGTGGCTCGCATGTGTTGTTCCCCCGTAAAGCAGATCTGATTCAAAATACCGTTAGATGTATTTAAAGAATTAATTAAATTTTGAAGGCGCGTACCATGATGTTGGCGGCCAGGCACAGCGATTCGGCCGTGATGACGAAGAAGAGTGACGCTGCGTTGCTGAAGCTCCAGAACCGCGCGTCTGCGCTGACAACGCCAAAGGTGACGAGATTCAAAATGCACACAGCCGTGGCCCAGCCGTTGTTTTCCTCGAGAGCGGCACGGACGAGGGTTAGGATGAACGTGCAGAGATAAAGAAACATGGACGCAAACGCAAATGCAAAGACATTGCTCCGCCCGTTGTAAAGAAAAAGAAAATCCACCAGCTTCATCTTCTTGCTTGGAACCATTTTAATAAGAATTCGATTTATTTCCTGGCTCAGCAAAAACGCACAGCGCTATACCCCGAAGCTGGCCCAATGCACCTTTTCTTGGTTTTTGCAGCTAGCGTATCTTTGATCTTACTTAAAAAACGTATCCCTTAACACCCACGCCCCATCCAATGGCCTTTGACATTTTAAAAGCCCCACGCGGATCAGCGTCGTATTTCATTTTTTTCAGGCTTGCAATCTTTAAAAATTGATTCATTTCATCCTGTGTCATATCTTTTATATGGGTGTATTTAAAATCTTGTTGCTTGTGAGTTTTATAGTATATATAATTAGGCGTTATTTGGAGATGGTCCAGCCACATAAACATTGGAAACTCGTCATTTATCAGAACTATTTTGTTCCCACTTTCGCTTCTAACCCATACCATTTTATAAACAGGGTCCTGAGGGTGACCTCCATAAAGAAACAACATTCGAAAAGCAGAGGCATTTTGGTCGCCATCTTTCAAAAGTCTTTGTTTGAGTGCTTTTAAAACTTCTTGCCAGTTGTATTGAAGATCTTTTTCAGCGGTCACCTCCGCACCGCCTGTATCCATTATTTCTTTTATTTTATTTCACAAATGGTGGTATATAGGGAAAGCCTTTGTCTAGCGTATCTTTTGAAGCCATCTGTTTGCGCGTGCCACTTGCAACATCGTCACCATGCACATGGCGACCCATCTGCCGCCCGCGGCCAGACCGAACGTGACGATGAGCGGCACGATGGGCGTGGGATTCCAATCGGTTCGATTGAATTTCTTGCCCGCCCCAAAAAGTATGAAATGGACCGAAGGCGGCAACGGCACGCGGTCATGTCCCACGTCCACAAGAACACAGAATAAAACAGACACCACACCACACGCCACGTGCAGGGGTAGATCGCCAAACCCGTGCCAAAACGCAAGCCAGAGAGACCACAAAAAAACAAAAATCTTATTTAAGAAAACCGCGTGGGTGCTAATTAGGAAACAAAAAAAAGAAAAAAAAAGAAAAAAAACAGCGACACGTACCCAGGGAAATTTAGACTTGATAAACTGATCCAAGACCGGTGGCCCAAAGCCGATACGAACTTCTGTGACGGTTGAACCATCCTCGAGCCATTCTTTGTATTCTTTGTTCGGGAGTGTACTGGCATAAGCCCACATACCCTTTTTACAAATATTATTGGAAACGAATCATTATAGAGGCATGGACGAGCGTGTGTTCAATCACCGGGAATGCGTTGCGGTGCGGGGGTTTGAGAGCGGTCCGATTTTTACTGTGGAAGATCCGATGCCAAAGTCGACCAAGATTCACATCGGCTGCGGTGACAGCATTACTGCCATCGCGGACAAAAATATGATCGTCTCTTGCACGGTGGGTGACCGATCCGAGGACACGCTGACTTTTTGCCCGGAGTGTGCCTGCACGACGGCCCATCGTGCCAACGCGTGGGTCTACATTTGTCCGATGTGTTTTGGCCATTCAAGGGTCGTCACAGACACGTGCGCCGTTGTCGATTGTTGTATTCCCGGCACCGTCACGGCCACGGTCAAGACCGTCCAGGCAAAGTGCAACACGTGCAGCAAGCTGAACGGGCCCGTCATCAACAGAGACGTCATAGAGTGCCTTGGCAAAGACCTTCACGCGGCAAAGACCATTTCCAGTATGATCCAGATTTAACAACGCCTCGGACTACATCAGGCACCCGTTCAGTGCCAATCCCATTCCCAGAATTAAGATGGGCGTCGAGTCGCCCGAGGTCTTTCAGAACTGGGGTGGGGACACCGAGGTCAGGTGATTTTGGTTTGATTTTTAAAATTTTCGGATTAAACAAAAGGCACCCGTGACCTCTTTGCATGTATAAACCTGGCGGTGAACTTTCAAAAACAACCAATTGGCACTATGGATGCGGAAGCTAAAGCCAGCGTCGATCCATACCAGGGCTACAAATTTGCCCTTGATGAAGAAATAAAAAAAGCAAATGACGACCGTGTTTATTTTCGAAATCAAGGTAAAAAAATGTACAACATGAAAGATCTCCTTTATGGAAGGAATCAGACCGGACAAGAAGAAGTCGAAAGAGACCTACAGCAAATGGAAGACAAGCACGAACGGGCCGGGTTGGAAGCAATGAAAAGGGTTATGGAACAGGGCCATCTCCGTAAAGAAATATTTGAGGAAGGAGGGGTGCCACCGCTGTTGATGAACCAGCTTGCCGCTGAGATGTATAACGAAGAACCCCTTTTCGAGGACATGCAAACAGATGCCTGCAAGCGGCTTTTGCCTGATACCAAGTTGATGCAAGACCTATGTTCGGATTCCAAAGAAGCAAATGATTTTCTTTTGCAATGCAGAGACAAACGCAATTTGTGTGATTTTGTGGTAACCCATGATAAACAGGACCATATTCTACATAATTTGATGTTTCTACTTCCAGAAGAATTTGAATTTTGGAAAAAAAAACAAGGAGATTCTACACCCGTTAAATATCTACGCACTGTCCCCGATCGTTATCAAGAAAATTTTTCTATAGATTGTTACGACGTTGAAGACCTTTCCAAGATCGTCAAAGATCCGTCAAATTTCAACCTTTACATGGCGTACGGCATAAGATACATCGGATCAAGTGCCTTTGCAAATTCTCTGTATGAAATGCCAGACTCTTATGTTGGCACCTGGATCTTGCCTTCTACGGTTCTTTCAATCGGCGACAACTGCTTTTACCGTTTCAAAGGTTTTAATGAATTGGATCTGTCAAGAACCCAGATTGATGTCATCGAAGACGGGTGTTTTCAAAAATCAGGATTTCAAGCTATAACGCTTCCACGTGGCATAAAAAAAATCAAGAAAGAGGCTTTTTGTCGATGCAGTTTCTTGGAACATGTTAATCTTGAAGACACTCAGGTCACAGAAATATGGGTCGATGCCTTTCATCGATGCATTTTCAAAACTATTGAGTTTCCAGCAACGCTTGATAAGATTGGAAAACTTTCTTTCAATTATTGCCGAAACCTTCGCGTTGTTGATTTGGCAATAACAAACGTCACACAAATCGGCGTTGGTGCCTTTGAAGAATGCAACGCCCTTGAAAACGTGATTTTGCCAAAAACATTGAAAGTTATTGGGGAAAACGCGTTCCATTGGTGCGAAAATCTGAAAACAATCAACTTGCACGACACAAAAATTCAAACACTTGAAGAAAACACATTTGATGACTGCACCTCCTTGACAGTGCTGCAGTTACCCGACACCCTTACCACGATAAAAGAAGCGTTTGGCGGCACGGGTTTGAAAGAAATTGTGGTACCCAAATCTGTCGCGGGCGTTCATTTTAGAGCTTTCAACCGTATGCCGAATCTTGAAGTCGCGGTTTTTGAAAACGAAAACGACGATCGTTTCATCGTCGGTACTGATGGTAGTTATGGTTGGATGATGAGATTCGAAGACTGCCCATCCCTAAAAAGGATCATACGCAGGAACAAGCCGATAACTTTCCGCTTCCTTTCCAATTTTAATCTGCATGAAGGTTTACTAGACGTTGAAATTACATCGGATTAAAAAAAATACAATTCGCTTCGCCCTTCTATAAACCCTTGCTTGTCTCTTAGGGTTAGTACCAATAAAAAATCAAAGCGAAATGGTACCCGGGGCTGTGATCCACTCGGGCGATGCCATCCATTCCATGTCCTTTTGGGGCTCGTCGTCCACCAGAAGTGCCGCCAGATCTTTTTTTTCGGCCGTTTTCAGCGAAAATCCCTTGTTTTCGTAGACAAGGCGCATGTCGTTGACGAGAGTGCCCTGGGTTCTGACGATGTCTGCCTTGTTGACCTTTGCGAGGCACCCGACGCCCCATCCGATGGCAGCGATGGTGGCGTTTGAGACGGCGATGGCTTTTTGGCAAGCTTCTTCGTTGGGGTTGTTTTCGGTGGTTTGCTTGAGGGCTTCCATCTTTCTTGCGCCGGCCTCGATCAATCTTCCCGTGGCCCATGCGCGTGTGATGCCCACGTTGGCACCAATGGCCTCTCTGCTGGCCCTTAGCTTCCACGCCGATGCCTGCGAATGCGTTTCGTTTTGAAGGCTTTCTGCCGCTTTGTCCCAGACGAGCGCCTTGAAGCCACTGCGGAGATTTTCCAGAAACTCTGGGCTGTGTGACTTTGGCACCAGTCCGGGATGCTCGGGGGCGGCTTGAAAATCACCGAGCCCCCCGTCGTCTAGCAGATGGTTGAGGCCCGCGATGGCCGGCTTGGCCACGGTGGTGACGAATTCCTTGGGCTCTATCCTGTCGTAGTTTTTGACCGCGGTGTTCCACTTGTCCACGGCGTCGGAGATGATCCACTTGATATAAAATTAGACTTAGCAACAAGAGGATTAAAACAAGCAACCCACCATGTTTTTTTCAAAGGCGAGGCAGTCGCTGCTATAAGTCACGCCGCACTCGGTCCATGCAAAGGGCAGGCCGTCGAGTGCCTTCATCTTCTTTGGGTTTGCCGCAGCCGCGTGCCACAGCGGCGCAAAGTCGTCTCGTGTTCTGGCGGAGACGATCTTGCTTCTGTCATCGGGAGAGCCCCCGTCAAAGGCCTTGGCGTAAATTGCCCCCGGGGACTTGCCGTTTGCGTGCTTCGGGGCCCACGGGGTCTGGCGAAGGCCTTTAAACCCCAACATATTCTATTAGCAGGCCATGGGCGAGCGGTTATATCATGCGAAAGAAGTAGCCCTTCTTGCCGCGCTCGGCGGGGTCGTGGCCGTGCTCGTGGGGCTTCCCGTGTGGTACACGCCGGATATGGGGGCCACGACGGTGACGATTCGATCGCGCGTGTTTCCCCCGCGGATGATTTTACCGCACGTTGGTCACCCCGGCGTGCCCAATCTCAATTGCGAGGCGTCTGGATTTCACGCGTACAACTTTATGCCGGCCCCGCCAGACGATCTCAATTCGGAAACGGCATCGTCCGTTGCGTACGGGATGGTTGAGCTCGAGGGGTGGCTTCCGCGCGGTGACGGCTCGTCCTCGGTTGCCTACGCATGGGACGATTGGATGGTCACGCGGCACACGTCCACGCTCTGGCCTTTTCTCTACCACCCGCAGTACGAAACGGCACGCTGCGGTCTGGGAACGGCTTCAAGGCTGTGGCAAACGTTCCCGGACGGGGCAACATTCTGCAAGTCGTCGGATACGCTGCATCTGCGGCCCCATCAACGCAAGAGCTGCCTTGGTGACTACATCGGCACCTTGGCGTGCTTGCCGGGGGAAATGATGTGCGAATTGCCCGAGAGCGCTGCTGTCTTTATCAACGGCTTTGCCGCGGCCGGTGAAATTTTGATTGCCCCATTCGATTCCGACGTCCGCGCTCCACCGGGAAGCACCGACTGTGACGCTCTTTTTGATGGCTATTACGAGGGCACTTCATCGATCGAGCTGCGGTTCCCAGAAACGGGCCAGTCCATTATAAAGAGCAAAGGCACGCTCGTTCCAGAATCCTTGCTCGGCTCGCACCACGTCGATGCCGTCGTGCTCTGCAATCTAACCAACACGACCGTGCCCGAAAACGCCACGTCCATCGGACTCTTGCCCGCGGATGTCTCGTTTCAGTACGACGCCAAAGACCACACGCTTAAATTATACAAGTCAACAAGCCTCAGCCTGTCCAACGACTGGGCTTCCGTGGTTATCATCAACGTTTGCCTCTTGTGTCTTGCCCACTGGCTCGCTGACCAGAACAAAAACCCCGAAGAGCCATGGACCGTCGTGCCCGAAATAGGCGGGCTGGTTGCCGCCGGCGCGGGGCTCTACATGCAAAAAATCGTCACGAGCGTCTACGACCGGTGCGTCGACGTCCCGAACGGTCCCCTTGCGGCAGAGCTCGTCACGTGGGTCGTCGTCGTCGAGCTGGCCGCCAGCACGGCGTGTTTGGTGCTTTTAAGATCCCAAGCAGATCGACAAGGCAATCCGGTGCCGATTCAAGACGCCATTTTAAAAGGCAAAATCTCCACCGTCAGAAAACTGTCGCACGAGTGTGCCCTTCTCGGATCGGTCTTCCTGCAGGTTGCCTCTTCCAGCGACGATATGGTTTGTTTGTTTTTTTTTCACTTTTGCTTGACCGTTTTATGTTTTAACGCTTATTTCACCCAGTTTGATTCGTACATGACGTTCTTCGTGGGGGCGGCCTTTCTCTACAGCACAACGTACAGGGCGGTGCAGACGTTTGTGCACGATCCCGACGACCATCAGCATCAGAACCACGCGGCCATACGGGCACTGGCGTTTTGCGCGCTCGGTGTGTCTTTCTATGCGTTTTACGTGCTTGCCGCCATGCCAAGCATCGACCCCGTCGCTGGCCTCGCAACGCACGCCGTCGAAGCATCAAATCTATGCGCCTCTGCAATCGTCGTCTTTGGCGTCGTCGGCTTGGCAGAGAGATTTCATTGATTTTTTTTGTTAAAAATGTTTATTTTGAGGGTGAATAATAAACAGAGCGCATGCCCATGAGCCTCGTGGTAAGACCCGCTCTTTTGGCGATGCCCTGGGCCGGCACTGCTTGCGTTCCTTTGGTGCCTTCGTTCTTTGCCTTTGCTTTTTTTTCTACACTGACGCCAACGAGGGCGTTTTGAACGCTTCCGCCGTCGGGATCGGGCGACTGTGCCGACATGAGCACGCCATTGAGGATGAGCGCAAGTGCCGGCACGATGGCCTGAAGTACTAGCAAAAACACGCCCGTGTCACCTCCGTGCTCGACGTTCAGGCACACGCCGCCAAGCACGCTGGCAACGGGCTTGCCGAGCTTGACGCATGCGTTTTGAACGCCGTGGGGCCCGTCGAGCGCGGCATAGCTCGAA
>Ga0209336_10000207_pt1 | contig 30027 bp, 38 predicted proteins | sample LinPmetageLP32_FD_184042 | JGI IMG/M metagenome (GOLD analysis project Ga0209336, IMG submission 184042) | Marine viral communities from the Pacific Ocean - LP-32 (SPAdes) (version 2) | ecosystem: Environmental > Aquatic > Marine > Oceanic | place: Pacific Ocean | collected 2009-08-23
AAAAATGATCGCTGCTTTAGAAAATAGAGATTACGCTGAAGCATCTGCCCAGATGGAAGATAGTAAGTGGTTCTATCAAGTTAAATCTAGAGGTGTAGAGCTATGCAATATGATGAAAGAGGCTGGATAAAGAGGGGTACAATCATACACAGGCATGTCTTAAAGCCAGTGTGTGGGCTTCCTAGAGCTTTTTATTTTGCTATTTTTCTTATTTTTGTAAATTGGCTTTCGATACCATTCAACAAACATTCTAATGCAAATGTATCTCCGTCTTTGCTAATCATAGATTTAAACATATCTTCCATTGGTGTCTGTAAAACAATTTTAGCTTTAGTGTGATACCAATAATGATTGCATAACATTATACCATAGTTAATTTTTTTAGAACGAGGTGTTACCATAACCCAATTACTTTTAGGATAATGTTTATATTTTCTATCTTGTTTTATTGGTTGCAGAAAACTTAATTGCATTAGTGATTATCCTTTTTTATGTACTTCAACTGTCCTGATAGCATTCGTCTAGTTGACAAGTCTCTTCTTAAAGCTCCTAACTCTCTTGCGCTTTTAGCTTTAGACATTGGATGATTCTTTTTTGGAGAGAAGTTAATTATGTTGTCTGTTAGGGTTGCTAATTCTTTTTTGAAATCTTCTTTTGTCATGTAACAAGCGTTATCCATTTGCCTACCTTTGTGTTCAATTTGTGCTGTTTAGGTTTAGGTTTTGCATTATCAAAGGTATAATGCATTACATTAGTAGATAAGATTGTATAAGTTATTGCATTTATGCATGATTTAGCATAATAAAAAATGATGTTTAATATATTGAAATCATTGAGAAAAGTGGTGGAGCGTACTGGGATTGAACCAGTGACCCCCACGATGTCAATGTCATTATATATTATTCTAACCATCTGATTCATATAACTTAAATGTTAATCAAGTAAATTGATTGTGTCAATAATGTGTTGGTCAGATACAGATGCGTATCGCAAAACCATACGCTCATCTTCCCATCCACCAAGTTTCATTAATACAGGTATTGATGCGCCTCTCATAACCAACCTTGAAGCCCAATGATGTCTCCAATCATGCACAGTAAAGTCTACAATACCTGCTTTCTTACACGCAGTTCTATGCATCTGTCCTATATTTTTACCTTCTTTATAAAATGTACCATTTCTGGTTGGAAAAATAATATCATTATCAAATCTGATTGTTTCTTTTACACGCTTGTGCAATGGAATAATACGTCTGCTACCGCTTTTGGTAGTTTTATTATTGTTTGAATATTCAACTAGTATAAGATTTTTTTCTAAATCAATATGTCTTTTGGTAAGTCGTATAGCCTCCCCTACTCTCAACCCTTGATAAGCAAGAGCGATAAACAATGGACGTATATGGTCTGAGTAACACAATAACAAATGTTCTTGCTGTTCTTTAGTTAAATATCTTATGCGGTCTGTTTTATTTTTTTCAATAGGAAGTTTTATATTTCGATTAGCATAATTTAAAATAGCATTAAGTACATCTCGTATTCTATTTTGATAGGATTTTGCGCGACCATTTAAATATTCTTTTTTATATTCAAACCAATCATCTACTGTAATTTCATTTATAAGTTTTTGGTGAAAAGCTACACATAATCGTGGCACACACCATGTATCAAAATGATTGCGTTCTTTTAGGTTTAGCCATTTGTTTGCTACTAAACTAAAAGGGGTGGTTTTATTCACCCCTTCTAGTTTGTATAATGCTTGCGCTTCTAACGATTGAAGGATTTGGACAGCTTCTTTTTTTGTTCTCGCCCCTGTAGATTGACGAACTGTGATGGATTTTTCATAGTTTGAAACTGTACCTCTGATGTGCCAGTAGTCTCCTCGTCTGTATAGTTTGAGCATTTTGTTGTATCCAAAAATTTATTATATTGTTCTTCTGTAAAGAAGCGATTGTTACCTATCTTAGAATACTCAAGATTATTTTTTTTTATATATTTCATGAATGCTTGAGTCTTCATCTGATACGTTTCTAATACTTGATTAAAATGGTATATCTCCAACTGATACCTCCTCTTCAACTTTCAGATTAGAAAATTTGTTTTCTGGTTCATCATCATTAACAGCTTCCTTTTTATATGGCTCTTTTGCTTTGAGGCTGAGATACTTGTTACCTTTCTGTGAGGTTTCATACCAAGCCGCCAATTCTTTTGTCTCGTCTGAAAAACTACCTCTGTATGCTGGCTGTTTATTTTCTTCAGTCGCATTTTCATTCTTCATCATAAAGCCAATACGTTCTAAAATAAATATAACTGGCTTGCCTTGTGCTGTTGTATCTTTCATCAATGCAACGTGTTTTTTCTCACCATCAATATCTAACTTACCTGTTAGAATTAGTGACTGGTCTGGGCGTGGTTGGAACACATTACCTGTGTTTGGTTTTTGTTGATATTCTGACATAATTTTTTCCTTAAAATGAGTTTGGTTCTTGTGTAATTTCGATTGGTTTGTTGGTAGATTTTGAGGCTTCGTTACCATCATCATCTTCTGATGGCAGTCCAAGCATGGACTGTAATCCATAACGCTTGGCATAGGTTATACCGCTACCCATTTTCTGTGGGTCGGCTGGGTCTTTAGAACGTATGGGTGTGCGTGATGTTCTTGTCTCACCAGAGGGTGCGTGTATTAAAGTAGTGCGTACAAACACCATTGAGGATTCTGCATCGAAGTCTATGTCTTGTGTAAAGCAAATACCAAATTGATTTGCTTGTGATGTAGCTTGTATTACAGCTTCAAGACTAGCGTAGTTAGATTTAAAGTGTGGGTTTTTGCTATCTTTGGTAGCTGATACATTGAGTTTTTGAAACTCAAGTAATGCAGTATTCAAGTTTTCTTTTTCCAAAATTGATTTAACTTCTTTATCTATGCGTTCGTTAATTCGTTGTTCATGTTTTTTAAATAATTCTTCGTTTGATTTTTTTGCTGCTAATGTGTTATCATTTGCCATGATTAGCTCCTTGTGGGTTGATTGTTGTGTTAACTTAGGGGTGGCTTATGCTACCCCTTTTTTTACGGATATTCTTTTTGCGCCACGCTTATCACGCTTGATGGTAAGCAGGTCACAAAAGACTTCGCGTTCATTATCATTCATGGATGATGTTAATTCTTTTTTGTATTGCTCATTTTCTTTAGCAACATCTATTGTTTCAATGTATCGTTGTGCTGTTTGTACAAAGAAGTTTTCTGTGTTTGCATCACGCGCAATGAGATTATCAATCTCGACTGTCTTCCAGTCTAATGATACAGCATCCCCTGTTGGTGGTTCTGTGTCATCTTTGACGTGTTGCCAGAAGTTATACACAAGTTTGTGAACTTTTTTCCAATAGTCTTCATTGTATGTAACCTCTACATATTCATGCCTGTTGCCAAATATAACAGAAAACAAGCAGAATTTCTTACCACTAAGACGCATATACAAATGCATCTGCGGTAAGTAAGTATCGAGCATATCATTCATATTTTTGTAGCTAGAAGTATGCTTGCACTCAACCACATGTGTTGATTGTTCTATTGATTGAATATCTTTAGATACAGCTATACCATCTAGCTGACCTTTGTACGGCACTCCTGATATCTTCATTGATACTTCAGTAACAACATGTTTATCAGTTTCTGATGGCATTACTATAAATCCGCTTTCATTGCGAAGCCATAGCATATTGAAATCTTCTGTATACTTACCCAGACTTACATTAAATAGATGAGATAAATCTTCTGGCTCTTTTCTGCCAGTTTTGATTAGCCACAACTTATGCCAGTTTCCATTCGTAATATCATAGAGGTCTGAGCCTCCGATAAATCCTTTGCGTTCCATGAATCCCTCCTTCATTTATACACTGTTATATCATGTTATATATTTAATTGCAATGCATTTATGCAGTTCTTCATACAACATTTTACGACACGAATATGGATATTTGATGTGTTTATAAAACTCTGCATAAGCTGGCATAAATGTACTAGTCTCCTCAACAATCTTGATAGATTGTACTACCATGTCTGCTGGAAACTCAGATAATCTTTTAGCAATAGCTGATAGTTTTGCTGTAGCTACAGTCCCATCAAAGTTAGTTGGCAAAGCCACAAGCAGTAATATATTTTTTAACCGCTCTTCGATTTCAATCGTAGGAAAAGTCTGTAAAGACATAAGCACTTTAGTCATAGCAGTTTCTAGCTTATCTATCGCAATATCTTTTGGAATAACATATCGTGTTATTTCATAATGATTATTGTACTTTGTATCCAAGCCCACTAACTGCTCTAAGTATTTCTCCAGACTGCTTGTTATTTTGTATGGGGTATTTTCTGGTTGAAGCATTCTGTCTAGTGCTTGCTTCTGCTGTCCATTTGATAACGTTACGACACCAATTTCTGTAGGCGGCATCGATGTCTTTGTACTGCTTTCCATTCGCAAGGCAGTAGTCTTTAAATTTATTTGCTTCAATGTCATGATTTATAGCTCCACTTATATTATCAATTTGTTGTGTTAACTTTTCTGAAGGATTCCATCCCCCTATATTATTAGTATAGTTTACTGGTAGTTTAGTGTCCCGCTCTGGGACATGGTACTCTCTCTCTGGGACAGGTATGTCCCACTCTGGGACACATAGATAATAGCGTGTACTTCTGCCTTGATGACCAGATTCGCGATTAATAAGACCTGCATCTTCAAGCATTATTAATTTACGATTGATTGTAGATGTACCCATGCCAGTTCTATTGGATAAAGTTTTCTGAGATGGAAAGCATGTGCCAGCATTGTCTGCGTGGTCTGCTAATATAACAAGCAACCATTTCGACAATGCATCTGGTGTCTGAGCTTTCATAGCCCATGCTATGTGATGAAACATTTTAACCCCTGTGTATAAATGCAACAATATAATAAAATAGTTTGACATAAGTAATGCATTTATGCAAGGTAATGTTACGCGCAACAATCCCTGTTCATGCGTTTATTGAGACTGGCTAGGAATCCCTCCCTCCTAGCCAGTCCATCAAAGCAATAGCAAGTTTGCTATCAGCTTCTATCACTATAAATTTTGCACCTGTTTTCTTTTTATAAAGATATAAATCTGCTGGTTGATTATGATGTGTTTTGGTTAGAAAAGAAAAGCCACGACCATCAGCCTGATATTTAGATTCAGCTACCAGTCCTCCGATTCTTGTTTGTATTTTGATATCGCTTGCAAACTCTCCTCCCATTGCTCCACTGAGCGGTTGTCTTTTTGCAGCGCACCCTTTTTCTGTGAACCATTTACACCACCACCTTTCGTGATAGCTACCTTTGTTACGAGATAATCCCAATCGTAATGCTCCTCACATTCAGAACAGAATGTCATGTCAGATACAGTAATAACAAACCATAGCTTATCTTCACCACAGTTATCACACTTAGCTGACTTACCTATTCTGTCGTATTTCAATTTGTATTTTGGCATCTAGTGCATCAGCCCAACAGACAAACATAAAACCAGATGGTATTCTTTTGAACTGCTCCCACTTGTGAACAAGAGAAGCAGTACATCCTATTGTGTGCGCGAGTTTCTCTTGTGATATTTTTTTGCTGTTACGAATTGTAACCAAGTCAGCTACTACGTTTCTCCAGTCGTTTGTTATTGTCGTTGGAGTTATTAAGTGAGTAAATTCTGATGGCATCTTCAACTTTCCTTGCTGTTGATAGACGCAAATCAATCCCATTATGTGCGCGATAATATGTTGATGTTGGTACATTTGCCAGCTTGAAAAACTCAAGCAATGACCCTCCAGATTCATCGGATAAATTTTGTAGTTGATTTAAATATGTTTTCATGATGTTAATATAATGCATTATTGCACCTTGCACAACACTTGTTCATGTATTAGTGTGCATATATGCATAAAGAATTGGAGGGTTATTATGTATGTAAAATTTCAAATTGAAGCTTCTCAAAGACAAAAATGGCGTAACTTAAATAATGCACCCCCAAAAAAATCGCTGGAATATTTTTTTAGTGGACTTGAGCCTCCAATCAATATAAGCAAGATGGCGCAAGTTATCGATAATATAAGACGAATATTTTTGAGGGAAAATAATTATGTCATCCGACCCAATGAAGAGGTCAGAACAAAATTCCATAAGAGTATGGTTCAGAACTGTGATGAACGAAAAAGAATGGTCAGCAAATCAATGGGCATCATTGGCTGGAACATCCCCATCAAACATTACAAGATTTTTAAAAGATGGAAACTTCACACCCAGTTCTGCAACGCTTGCTAAGTTAGCATATGTTGCAGGTTCACAACCTGCGTTCCATACTAGTTCTGACCTTACTTTAACCAAAACTCAACAGGTTATTCTATTTGATGAATTAGACAATGAGATTAATCGTATAGGAGTATTTGGCGTGAGTGGAGAGTTGAAAGCATATCTTTCAAACTTTGTTTACACCCCACTAGGAATAAAACCATCTGATACAATAGTTGTAAAAACAAAATGTAAAATACCAGATGGAAAGTTTTTATGCAGAACCGACGGAGTGATAAACTTAGTATTAGAATCAACCAATGATGATAAGTTGCTGATTGATAAATCTACTGGTGATATTATTAAAAGAAAAGATTGTAATATAGTAGGAAGGATAGTCCAGATTGTTAAGAACCTAGACTATCCAGAGGATTAATATCCTCTCTTAACAATAGAAATGGCAGAGCGAATATTCTCTGCCATAATCTTGTCAGCTTCATCATGTCTGTTGAGTGAACCCCTGATATATAATTCAAGAGTACACTCAACAGTTTTGATAGCTGTTACAAAATCCATGCTATCATTATCATTTGATTCTTTTTGAATAGATGGAGTTGTTGGAACATTAGTATACATCATCATTCATTCTCCTATCATCAATGTCTGATTGTGATATGTCAGGCGTATGGTTCATGCGTCTTTTGTCCATGATATCTTCAGACATAGAAGTCATGTCACCATTGCTGGTATTCAAATAATCAGATTCCCAATCTTTTAATCCATCCTCAAAATTAATTTTAACTGCTGCATTTTCTAAAATTCTTAGGTCTTTGAATGCAGTTAATTTGTCCAGTTCAAATTGATAAGGTCCAAATGTTCCAAGTTCATATGCAAGTGTGCGAAGGTCAACTTCTTTTCTAACTTGCATAGGCTTGCCAAATGCTTCTCTGATTTTGTCATGCATTTCTTTTTCGTAATATAATCTATTCATTAGACTGCTACTTTCATTTGATTGTTGTGTGTATATTTTTAATTAGTCAAAGCCCATTCTGGGGACTTCAATGCTTTGGATAAAAGACCTTCACGAAGTCTGCGTGTGTTAGCTGGTGAAGATGTCTCATTGGTATGTGTAGCCCAGTAAGTACAAGCGTTGTACAAAGCCCATTTGTTTCTACCTAATGAGTGAATTTCATTACGATAGATGGACATGAGATTATCTAATTGTTTCTCATTCCATTTGAATGTTGATGTGTTGTTATTGATTTTACAAATGGCATACTTAAAGAACTTTTCAGCCCATTCATCAGTAATGGAAATATTCATCCAATCTTGATACATTCCTTTTGTATTCATGAATGCATCAAGACCTACTTTTATCTTAGATGAAGAACCTTTTACTGATACATTGGCTGTGTGTTTAGCCCATGTTTTAGCTACAGTGTCTGCTGTTGTGCATCCATTCAAACACCATAGTCTCATGCCTTGTGCTTGTTGTTGGAATGCCCAGCTACCATCATAAGAATTATAAAATAGAATCTGAAAGTTTATATAATCATCAACTTCAGGCTCGATAACTAAGTCAGGAAAATTGATGATGCCTCTCATCTTTGCACCATTTGCAAACGTTTCAACATTTAGTGAATAATCTTGAGATACGTTCGCATCTGATACTGCATCCAGTATTGAGTTGACGACATCATCATGTTCAATTGGTTTGTACTTAGAACCATTGACACCAAGCACTTCATTGGTATCAGTACGCACGATAGCTTGTGACATACTTTTAGGTACAGATGCACCTTGAAATGTCTGAAGTTCATGCGTTGCAATTGGAAAGTCCCAATCAGATTTATTCATGTTCCATTCGATATCATTAACGGGTGTTTTTATTATCATATTCATTTCTTTTCACCTTTGATTGATAGTTGTGTTAAGTTCATGGTACTGCATTTATGCAGTTATTACAACAGTTATTTATTGTAATTAATGAATAAATGCACGTACTCGCACAAGTATTAGGAGCATAAAAGGTTGGCACCTTTTAAGCTGCCAATCCTTTTGTGCTGTCAGATAAGAAAAACAGAGACTTGTTACAGCCTCTGCTTTCTGGGAGATATTATGCTTTGGTTAGATACTTAGCTCTCATTGCATCAATCTTTGCTTGACGTTCTGATGAACTATCTACTTTAGGTATATGCTTCTTGACATATGGTGTGAATGTTTCACCTGTTAGTTGTTTAAAAGCTTCTTTTGCTGAATCACTTCTAGCTTTTAGGAAAACTACATCGCATTCTGTTTCAACCTGACGTTCTTCTATGTCTGTTGCGAGTTGTTCGTTGTAATGTGGCGCACCAATCACACCGCCATATTTACCAGCCATTAACACCGTTGCCTGACCCAAACTTGTCATATCTTCAGTAACGATGTTATCGCTTGTGATTGTTGCGTGGTCAGCTAATAGCTGTGCAATGTCTTTTTCCTTCAACCCTATGAGCCATTCTGTTTGCTCAACATCTTTGCGGATTAGGCTTTTGTATAGATATGTTGAATTTCTATGTTCTTGTGGGATATCTGTAGTTAATCCCTGTGCGTATTTGTTTAGTTTCGTATTCATTTCTAGCTCCTTTTCTAAGCGTATGCAGGAGGTTATTCCCCTGCGAATAAATCCGACCTACCTATTCAATAGGGGATGTTATACAAGGCAGAGCGGAGCGAACCAAAGGGAAGCCTTGTATGTTATACCCGAATAGGTAGATTGAGGATTCGAGCAGGGGAATCGACTGCATAGCAAAGGAGCGGAAATGTTACTAAACATACGCACTGGGAGTGTGAAAGATATCCGAATGGACACGTGCGCTCTGATTTGTGCGTTGACTAAGCATCTGCACAGAGGTGATACATGGGGGGGAAACACAAAGGGGGGGTCTTAGGATAAAGGATATTGCGACATGGGTGACGTAAGAACGAAGCATATTACAGCCAAGCAAAGGGCATTGGTTGATACTCTCGTAGCAAATGGGTGTAGCATCAAGGAAGCGTCTAGCTTGGCTGGCTATGCTTCTGGTGAGGCTGGCAGAGTAACAGCCAGTAAGACATTGCGACTACCGCACGTACAGCAGTATATGATGCAGAGGATAGGAGAGACTATGGGTGTATCTGCTACGTTAGCCTCTGCGAAGCTGGTGCAACTCGCTAGAGGGGCTAAGAGTGAGTACGTGCAACTGGAAGCGAGTAAGGATATCCTAGACCGAGCAGGGTTCAAAGCCCCTGAGCGACATATGCACCTGCACGCAGGTGACATAACTGTGCAGATTGACTTGGGATAAGTGGTGGGGGGGTTAAAAGTCTAGCCGTCAATATATCAACACGTCCCTCACTCTTATTTTTGCCACAAAGGTTCGATATAAAAAAGGATGAACGATTTAGTAAATTACATATTTATTGTGTGCATAGATTTTTTATATTGGGTTGAAGCACAAACTGGTATTACCTATGAATGGTTGAATGTGGTTTTGTTTATATTTGTTCAACCTGCATTGATAATGTTATTTTTTATTTTGTGGATTAAGGCGCGTTTTGTGCGTTGAGGTATTTTATCTAAATATGTTTTAGATACTGAATGCCAAGTTTTTTACAATTAAAAGATACCTTTAATAATATTAATAACGCTTTGTTACCAGAGCATTTCAGCTTCTATGTGCGTGGTGTATTAAACTCTATGTATGCACCTTTTCTTGGTGCATCTACCATTACAGAAGATAATGTATCTGGTGAGTATCTTGAGACATTAAGGTTTATCATTGAGAAGACGCACCCTGATATGCAAGTTGGGGATTCACGTTTTATTGATTACTCAGATACAAACAAACATCTTAATCTAACGAGTATTTTTAAAAGAGATTACGATATAGACAGTATTGGCGATAGAATTAAAACAACACTTGGTGGGTTTTCTGTAACCAAAACAAAAGATGGCTATACTGTAAAAGATACTTATGACTATGAAGTTTTGGGTAATGTAGAACGAGACGATTCTATTTTTTCTTTTGCTCAAGAAGCAAGTAGGCAATATGAAAAAGATCCTCGTTTATATGTACCTGCTAGAATTATGGGCGGTTACTTTATGCCTGAGAATGCAGATGGCAGTTCATCTGAAGATGCATTAAGAGTTGCTATAAACATTCCAAATGAACCTAAAGTTATTGAAACAGTTTATGAAGAAGATATTGAAGATGGAGTTCAAGAGCCTGTCTTTCGTGGCTCTATGACACCACAACGTAATTCTGTTTGGGGTAGTTTTAAAAACTTATTAGTTAAATCTGCTAATGCATCTGAAACACAGAGTGCAATACCAATATCAAAACCAGCTATACCAGATTCTTTTCTGCCACAAGAACAGCCAACACCTAGACCAGATATGTCAGAGCGTATAACAGAACAGCCGACACCTAGACCAGATATGTCATTAATGGCTCAAAGAAAAAGAGCAAGGAATAGATAATGGCAAAGACACCAGCATGGACAAGAAAAGAAGGTAAGAACCCTCAAGGTGGTTTGAATGCGAAGGGTCGTGCTTCTTATAAGCAGGGAACATTAAAAGCACCAGTAAGGAGTGGCGATAATCCAAGGCGTGCTTCCTTCTTAGCAAGAATGGCTGGCAACAAAGGACCTGATAGAGATTCCAAAGGTAGACCTACTAGAAAATTATTATCGCTTAGAGCTTGGGGTGCATCTAGTTCTTCTGATGCTAGGGCAAAGGCGAGAGCTATTACCAAACGAAACAAGGCAAAGAAGAGGACAGCATAATGCCAGAGGTTAATGGAAAAAAATTTGCCTATACAAAGGCTGGGATAAAGGCGGCTAAGAAAGCTAGTAAGAAGAAAGCTGGTGGTTCGATGTTAAAGAAGCGCACACCTGCCAAAGGTAATTACTCTAGGGGATATTAATGGCAGTTAATGCGGCTGGTAACTATACTAAACCTACTATGCGTAAAGCATTATTCAATCGCATAAAAGCAGGTAACAAAGGTGGCTCTAGTGGTCAATGGTCTGCTCGTAAGGCGCAGATGCTTGCTAAAGCATATAAGGCTAAAGGTGGAGGATATACTTCTTGAAAGCTCCTCAACGTTCTCTTGTTAGCTGGACTAAACAGAAGTGGCGCACCAAGTCTGGTAAGAACTCTACTCAAGGTTCTAAAGCAACTGGGGAGAGATATTTACCAAGCGCAGCAATTAAAAATTTATCGTCAGCAGAGTATGCTCGTACGAGTGCCGCCAAGCGTAAAGCAAAAGCAAGTGGCAAGCAGTTTTCCAAACAGCCTAAGTCCATAGCAAAGAAAACAAAAGCATATAGATGAGTTACTTTTAAGATAAAGGATAAGATTAATGTCAGTACCAAAAAATAATGGCAAGAAAAAAAGTCTTCTAAAAACTAATAAAGAAACAAAGACTGCTGAACTTACAAGTGGTGATATTAGATTGATGCATAATAACACTGGATTTCGTCAATATCTAAAAGACAAAGGAAAGAAGATTGAAAGCATACCAACAAAAAATATTATGTATGAAGAATTTATGAAGTATTTAAAAAGCACTGGTCAATAATATTTTAGATGAGTTATTTTCTACACACTTTAAAGAAAGAGGATAGAGATATTCTAAGACAGGTTGTTAAGAAAGTACATCTGCAACACCACCCAGAAGAGTTCTGCACAAACACAGAAGCTGATAAAGTTATTAATACTATTGGTCCAGATGTCATAGAACGTATGATTAAGTTTGGTATAGATAATCGTGACCGCCTTTAAGTACAAACCTGATGGAAAAGTAATAAAGGATTTTATGAAAGATGACAGTTTCTTTCGTGGCATTCGTGGTCCTGTTGGTAGTGGTAAGTCTGTTAGTTGTTGTGTTGAAGTATTTAGACGTGCTTTAGGGCAAAAAAAGAATGATGATGGTATTAGACGTTCTCGTTGGGCAATCATAAGAAACACCAATCCACAACTTAGAACAACAACAATTAAGACATGGCTAGACTGGTTTCCTGAGAATGTATGGGGAAAGTTTACTTGGTCAGTTCCATACACGCATCACATCAAACAATCAGACTTAGACCTTGAGGTTATCTTTTTAGCTCTTGATAGACCAGAAGATGTAAAAAAACTCTTGTCGTTAGAGCTTACTGGCATCTGGGTAAACGAGGCTAGAGAAATACCTAAGTCTATTATTGATGCTTGCACTATGCGTGTTGGCAGATTTCCTTCTATGAAAGATGGAGGTTGTAGTTGGACAGGAGTAATATGCGATACCAATGCCCCAGAAGAAGACCATTGGTGGGCAATCATGGCAGGGGAAGTTCCAATGCCAGACCATATACCAAAAGAAGAAGCCAAGATGTTAGTGAAGCCAGAGAACTGGCATTTCTTTACACAGCCAGAGGGCATGAAGGAAGAGAAGGACGAAGAAGGGAATATCGTAAAATACGTTCCAAACAAAAACGCAGAGAACGTAAACAATATGAGAAGCGATTATTATCCAAACATTGTACAGGGCAAGACGAAGAGTTGGATTGATGTTTATGTAATGAATAAACTAGGTAGTATTAAAGATGGCAAACCCATTTATCCCATGTTTGCACCTGATGTGCATATCGCCAAAGAAGAAATACCGATTGCTGATAGTATCCCTGTATATGTGGGTATTGATTTTGGTCTTACCCCTGCTTGTGTGTTTGCTCAAAAGGTAAGAGGCAGATGGCTCATACAAAAAGAAATAGTTGCTTTCGATATGGGTGTTGTAAAATTCTCTGAGCTTCTTAGAGCAGAACTAGCTACTTACTATCAGAACTGTGAAGCTATAATCTTTGGTGACCCTGCTGGTGATTTCAGAGCGCAGACAGATGAATCTACTCCATTTCAGATATTAAGAGGTGCAGGTCTAGTAGCACGACCAGCCCCATCTAATGATGTATCTCTTAGATTAGAATCTGTGAGTGTTACTTTAAATAGAATGGTTGAAGGGCAGTCTGGTTTTATAATTGATTTAAGATGTAGGAATCTTATTAAAGGTTTTGAAGGTGGGTATCAGTATAGAAGACTGCAAGTATCTGGTGAACGCTTTGATGACAAGCCAGATAAAAACCACTTCTCTCACATACATGATGCATTGCAATATTTAATGCTAGGTGCTGGTGAAGGCAGACAGGTAATGCAAACAGTTACTAAAGGCTCGTTCCAAGCCAAAAGAGAATATGATGTTTTCTCTCGTCAGCCTAAGAAACGCAGACAGGGTTTGTGGGCAAGACTTTAAAATGTGCGTTGTGAGCTATTAATGCACATCATATGTATAGCTAAAGGAGTTTGATTATGTGCCTACCTAAACCATCAAGACCATCAAGACCTGCTGTTGATCCAAATGTTGCCGCTATGAGAAATCAACAAGAAGCAACAGAGCGTAGAAAAAGAGCAGATGAAAAAGAAGAAGCACTAGAAGAACGTGTACGCAGAATGCGTGGTGGTTCTGGATTGCGCTCATTGTTAACAAGTAATCGTGGTGGTCTGGGTTATTATAGCGAGACATTGTAATGCATTCTAAGCATATGCTTGAGAAATATGAGAGAGCAAAATCTCATCGCTCCCACTTTGAATCCTTGTTTGAGGAGTGTTACGAGTATGCTTTGCCAATGCGTAAGAGCTTCTTTGACCAAGGCATAGGGCAAAGACGCGATGATAAAATCTTTGATGAGACTGCTGTTGTAGGCACACAGGAGTTTGCTTCTCGTTTGCAAGCAGGGCTAGTTCCAAACTTTGCAAGATGGGCAGACTTTATAGCTGGCTCTGAAGTACCAAAAGAACAACAAGATGAAGTAAATAATCAGTTAGATGAGGTAACTGAATATGTATTTGAAGTTATACAAAATTCTAATTTTGGTCAGGAAATCCATGAAACATTTATGGACCTTGCTGTGGGAACAGGTGTCTTACTTGTTGAGGAAGGCAATGCAGTCAATCCAATACGCTTTAATGCAATTCCGTTACCAAGTGTTATACTTGATACTGGACCTGATGATAGCATCGACCACGTTTATAGGGAACGCGAACTTAAATATAGCGACTTATCTATCGCATATCCAAAAGCGAATCTACCTGAAAAAGTACAAAGAGCAGTTGAAACAACACCAGAAGATAAAGCCAAAATCCTAGAAGTTGTTTGTAGAAATTATGAAAACAAGAATGATGAGCGATATGATTACTATGTAATTGACAGACAGCATGGTGAGCAAATCTATTATGAGCAGTTTAAAGGTACTGGCTCTAATCCGTTTGTGTGTTTTAGATGGTCTAAAGCCTCTGGCGAGATTTATGGAAGAGGTCCTTTAGTCAACGCATTAAGTGCGATTAAAACTACCAACCTTACAATCGAGCTTGTATTAGAAAATGCACAGATGGCTATCTCTGGTATATATCAAATGGATGATGATGGGGTTATAAACACAGATACTATAAACCTCGTGCCAGGGACTATCATTCCTAAAGCTCAAGGCTCAAGAGGATTACAGCCAATACAACAAGCTGGAAGCTTTGATGTTGCCAATCTTGTGCTGGGAGATATGCGTAATAATATTAAACGTGCATTATATAATGATATGCTTGGCGATCCTAATAAAACACCAGCATCTGCAACAGAAGTAGCAGAAAGAATGGCTGACTTATCTAGACGTATTGGCTCTGCTTTTGGCAGACTACAAGCTGAAATGGTACAACCTGTATTACAGCGTGTTGTGTATATTCTAAAGAAACAAGGTCGTATTGATGTGCCAGTTATTAATGGCAGAGAAGTTAAGATACGTTCTGTATCTCCATTAGCACAGGCACAGGCTAATCAGGATATATCGAATGTGTCACGATATCTTGGTCTTGTAGGTCAGACGTTTGGACCAGAGCTATTAAATCTTCTTGTGTCTTCTGAAGATACAGCAGTGTATTTGGCTAAGAAGTTTGGTGTACCTGATAGTCTTATTAGAGATGATGCTCAAAGAAGACAGATTATAATGGCGGCACAACAGCTTCAACAACAACAACAGCAACAAGGTATGATGGATGAGCCAGCACCTAGGAATTGATGGATTTGCTAGAGACAGAGAAGATGATGAAGCTATTTCTCAAAACATACAAAGTTTATTTAGAACACCTAATGGCAAAGCAGTTTTAAGTTATTTGCGTTCTGTAACATTAGATTTGGTGTCAGGACCTAATGCATCTGATGGCGAGTTACGTCACAGAGAAGGGCAACGCTTTATCGTTGCGATTATAGAAAAACGTATTCAACACGCACAAAGGATGAAAGATAATGGATGATGCTGTAGATAATGTGGAAGCTGTAGCAGAAGCACCTACGCGCCCAGAGTGGCTACCAGAGAAGTTTAAAACACCAGAAGATTTAGTAACTTCCTATTCTAGTTTGGAAACTAAACTAGGCACAAGTCAGGATGATTTAAAGGCTTCAATACTACAAGAGTTAGAGACTGAAGCATTACAAAACCGACCTGCAACTGTTGGTGATTATCAAGTACCAGAAGCATTAGATGAAAATCTTGTAAATGATAATCCATTGTTTCAATGGTGGGCTAATCATTCTTTTGAGAATGGCTATACCCAAGATGAATTTGAATCAGGTATTGGACAATACGCACAGTTTTATGAATCTATGCAACCAGACTTGGAAGGCGAGAAAACAAAGCTAGGTGAGAATGCTGATGCTCGTATTGAGGCTGTTGATTTATGGGCTAATAAATTCTTTCCAGAAGAATTATCTGATGCTGTATTAACGCTTGGTCAATCAGCTAATGGCATTGAGGCTTTGGAGTTTCTTATGGATAAGCTGAGTGGTGCTAATATGTCAGGTAATGCACAACCAGCACAACAGATTTCAGAAGCAGATTTACGTTCTATGATGAAAGATGAAAGATACTGGAATGTCTCTAAACGCGACCCAGCATTTGTTAAACAGGTAGAAGATGGTTTTTCCAGAGTCTTTCGATAAATATTTTCAGATAGATAATCATGTTGGGTTAATAAAATCTACTCATAAACACGCTCAATATCTTCAATCAAGACTTCGCAGTAATGATATTATTGAATGTGCTATTCATGAGATAACACCATTTAGAGTATTGCATGAGGCTGTTGCTGATGATGATACGTTTTGTATTACAGCATTATATGATGAAGAGCCTGTATGTATGTTTGGTGTTTCTCCTTTAATATTTTATGACGAAGTTCATGAGACTATGAATGAATTACGCATGGGCAATATCTGGATGCTTGGCTCAAATAAATTAAATACAATACGTAAAAGCTTTTATAAAACCTCTAAGAAGGTTGTTAACTGGTTATCAGAAGAGTTTGATTACCTAGAAAATGTTGTTCCTCTTAGTCATAAGAAAACTATTTTATGGCTATCTCTTCTTGGGTTTGATGTAGGTAAAGGTATTATAACAATTAATAATACTGAATGTGTACGTTTTGTGCGTTGCGCTCCTAACATCCAAGTGTCATTCCAATAAATACAGCCTACTATAACTGACAGCCCTTATTTGGATAACTGGATGATGTGAAAAGTGGATAACTGGATAGTAATGTAATTTCTTTTTAAGGAGCTTAAAATGGCGAATACAATAGATACCGCCTTTATAAAGCAGTTTGAATCTGAAGTTCACATGGCTTATCAGCGTATGGGTTCAAAGTTAAGAAACACTGTTCGCACAGTTGGTAATGTCCGTGGTAGCGTTGTTCGCTTTCAGAAAATAGGAACAGGTACTGCTTCTACTAAATCAAGAAATGGGGATGTAACCCCTATGGAGCTTGCACATACCACTGTGGAAGCAACAATGTCAGATTTTTACGCAGGTGAATATATAGATAAACTTGATGAAATGAAGACAAACATTGATGAGCGTCAAGCTGTAGCAACATCTGCGGCGGCGGCACTAGGTCGAAAGACTGACGAATTGCTCATTACTGCAATGGATGCAGGTGCAAATGGCACACAAATACATAATACAAGTTCTGCTGTAGAAAAAGCAGATTTATTATCTTTGTTTGAAACATTTGGTTCTGCAAATATCCCAGAAGATGGGGGTCGTTATCTTGCTATGCATCCAAAAGGATATGCTGATTTGTTTTCAATAAATGAGTTTGCATCATCTGATTTTGTTGGTGAGCAGAATCTTCCTTATGCTGGCGGTATGACAATGAAAGAATTTCTTGGCTTTAAGATATTCTCAACCTCTGCTGTAGCGGCAGGTAAGAGTATGGCTTATCATACTTCTTCTGTTGGTTTAGGCGTTAGTTCCGATGTTTCTACTGAGTTAAATTATGTACCTCAGAAAGCATCTCATCTTGCATTATCTATGATGTCAATGGGTGCAGTTGTTATTGATAGCAACGGCATCTATGAAGTCTTAGATAACAACACATAGGAGGATTAAATGGCTTATTTAGCAAGTGGTCTTCATAGAATAGGTGGAGCAAGTGGTGTTAATCTTTGGATTTATCAAACGGCAGATACAATTGCGACTGTAAATACATCTGGTTATTTTACTGGTGAAGCAGTCAATATGTTGAATGTTCGTGATTTGATTATTGTTCAAGATACAAACACACCAACAACAAACTTTGTGAATGTCTTATCAAATAATGGTTCTACTGTTGACGTAAGTAATGGTACTGCCGTTGTTGAAACAGACAGCGATTAAAGGAGCTTGGGGGAAGTCAAGTCCTAGCTTACTTCCCCCAAACATAATATGAGTTCAACAAGCGCATCATCAGCATTAGAAATAAATAATCGTGGATTAATTCTAGTTGGAGCTAGTACCATATCTGCTTTTACAGAAGATAGTGAAGAAGGTCGCGTATCAACAGCAATGTATGAAGATACAATGCAAACCTTACTTGTTTCTGCACGTTGGAGATTTGCAACTAAACAGGTTGCATTAAACCAATCTGGTTCAGACCCACTGGCACGATATGAACATAAGTATCAACTGCCATCTGATTATCTTATGCTTCATGCAATTACTGTAAATGATTTAATATTAGAGTATAATGTTTATGGTGATGAGGTTTATGCAGATTCAACATCAACAGATTCTTTAATAGCTGATTATACATTTAGACAATCAGAATCTAATTTTCCATCTTATTTTATTCTTTTAGCTGAGTATAAACTTGCGAGTATATTTGCAACAGCATTAGCAAGAGATGAAAACTTGGCAGCTCTTTTTGAAAATCAGACAAATACATTAATGCAACAGGCTAAGACATTAGATGCACAGCAACAAACAACACGCAAATTGGTAACTTCTAGGTTTATTACTGATAGGAGGAGTTAATGCCAAGAGTGCGTATTCCCCTTAATAACTTTGCTTTTGGTGAGGTTAATCCTTCTTTATCTAGTAGAACAGACAATGCAATCTACGCACAGTCTGGTGAGATAGTAGAGAACTTTTACATAAGACCAGAGGGCGGTTTAAAAAAACGTGCTGGTACTTGGCTACATGATTCCATACCGCATGATGGGGTGTCTACTTCTACTTCTAATATGGATGTAAGGCTTGAGCCTTTTATATTTTCTGATGATGAGAAGTATATAATTGCTTTTGATAGTGGAGGATTTACACCTTATATTGTAGAGCCAAATACTACTGATGCTATTGATAATACATTTGGTGATAGTCTTGGCATTACTCAGTTAGAGCGTATTACAAGTAGTGATAAATATAGAACAGTTACTGGTAACTTTCATATTACAGATGAGACTGCACACACGTCGAATGTTGCAAATGGAATAGCTACAGATGGTATTGTCAGTGGCGAAAATCAATTAGCCAGAAATAAATACATATTAAGAGATGATGCGACACATGATAATTTTACAATGGGAATAAGACGCAATGGCATTATGATAAGACCTATCCCTTCTTCTGGTCATTCTCGTTTCTACCCTATCAATCATGTATTTTTTAATGATGAGACATATACAGGAACAACTACTACTACTGGTATTGGTGGCACAGGTTTGAATGTAACTGTTACTACAATCAAAAGCGGTGTGAATGCGGCTAATACAAAATATAATTTTACATTTACAAACACTGATCCTTTTTGTTTACAGCCAGAAATTGATGGCTCTATTCGTTATATAAATACAAATCAATCTTTTGAGTTATTAAATCAATCATCAAATAGCTGGTCTGTTACGTTTAAAGAAGATGCAGTAAAAGAAATATACACAACTAATGCAAATACAGGCATTGTTATAAATGTAGGTACAAGCGGTACAGATTCACTTCTTACAAATTCTACTAAATATAATGGTGATACTGTACCAAATAATGATTACGATTTAGAATATTTAAGTTTCGATCCTTATGGTTTTATTGATTATACCAATTCTTCAGATACAAATAATACAGATGTTATAAGCTGTCCTTGGACTAGTTCTACTTTAAATCAATTCACCTATACGCAACGTGGTGATTTTATGATTATCTGTCATGATACATGGCAACCTGTTATGATTGTAAGAACTGGTTTAAATCAATTTGAGTTAAGACAATATGAGTTTGATAAATCACTAGACGGCAATACGATATTTCAGCCTTATTATAATTTTCAAGATAGCAATAATACTTTACAAGTATTAAGAGCTAGTAATATTCCATCACTTAATAATGCTCAAACAACTCAAACAATTACATTAACTGGCGGTACTTATTATAATTTTACTGCTTCAGTAAGATACTCACGAGATAGTGCTACTCAAGAGCAAGCATATGGTGGATATCAAATGGGTTCTAATAGAGAAGATAGTGGAGTTACAGTTGCTGTAAGTGTAAGTGCAACAGGGGCTGGTAATTCTAATACAAATCGAGATATAGGAACATTTTATAATAGCGTTAGTCAAGGTACTTCATTTACAGGACAACCGTTGTTAGCGGTTACTGATTTAGCTAGAGGTGGTGGAAGACACGCTGGTGGCAATCCTTTAGTTATTATTAATATAACCGTACAAGGTACACCTTCATCCGATACAGTTCTTACTTTTAATCCAAATGCTAGTTCAACCCCATCTAGACAGTCTGGAAATAGTACCTTTGATTTACAAACGTTAAGTAATTCTGTAAGTACATCTGATGGAATTACTGGACCTGTGACTCTTTTAACTTCTCAGGATTATTTTAATTTTGGTCATGTTGGTGTGACGTTATTAATTGGAGAAACAGAAGCAACAATCACAGCATTCACTGATGCAAGAACAGTTACAGCCTCTATACTTGGAACATTACAGTTTCAGTTAGATAAAAATCCATTTGCTATAAATAACGGTAGTAATAAATTAACAGTTACGCATGCACTTCATGGATTACAAGCTGGTACTACTGTAACATTTTCAGAAGCATCTAGCTCTAGCACAACCGATAATAAAATTAGTGCAAGTGAAATAAATGGTGCGCGTGTTATTCATAAAATTATTGATGAAAATACCTATCAGGTTACACTTCCTGATACTGCTGAAAATAATGATGAGGCTTTTGGTGGCTCTCCTTTTGTAAGTGCAACAGGTGCAACAACTGAATGGTTTGAGCAATCTTATTCAACCTATAGAGGTTTTCCTCAAGCTGTTGTTTTTCATGAAGATAGATTGTGGTTTGCTGGTACACCTTCTCAGCCTCTGGGTATATGGGCTTCTAAGACAGGATTATATTTTAACTTTGATATTGGTGATGGAGAAGAAAACGATAGCTTGGATATAGAAGCTAATATAGGCGCGCAAGCACAAATACGTCATATGGTTAGCAATAGAGACTTGCAGGTATTTTCTTCTGAGTTTGAATTTTTTATACCAGCATTTACAGACCAAGCAATAACACCTGCTAATGCAAAGATATCTTCTCAAACACCTTATGGTATTGGATATACAAAGCCTCTTCCTTTTGATGGTGTGTCTATATTTGCACAGGCTGATGGTAAAACTATTAGAGATTTTATTTATTCAGATGCAGAAGGTGCATATGTATCTAATCCTATTTCCCTTTTGTCTTCTCATATGACAACAAATGTATATCAATCTGCTGTTTTAAAAGGTGGGTTAAGTCAGTCTGGCTCTTACTTATTCCTAATGAGAAGCAAGTCAGATGCTGTTGATTACACTAATACAGAGTTGCTTGTATATTATCAGATAAGAGGTGATAGACGAGCTGGATGGGTAAGATGGTCTACAAGTTATGGCTATATGCAATCTATCTGTGTTGTTGGTAATCGTTTGTTTGTAGCTTGCAATAGACGCTCTGATGCAACTAAACGTTTTGTTATTGAAGAATTTACGAATGCTGTAAATGGAGAACACTGTGCTTCTCCTCACATGGTCAATGATAGCACCGCAGGTACATATGTTGCTAGTAAAGCATCTGCACAATTTGATAACTATACAAGTCCTAAAGTTGTCATGTTTACATCTGGTAATGTATTACTCAACGAATATACAGCTTCATCTGGTGAAATAGATGTTGGTGATTATAGCGTTGATTACTCTGGTGGCTATCTTGGTTTTCCATTTACAGCAACTGCTCAGACGCAAAGTCTTGATGCTATGGTAGAAGGTGGACCTTTAACTGGCAGACCAAGGCGTATAACTAAAGTTGTAGCAGACTTACAAGATACTAAAAGCGTTGTAATTAATGGCACAGCTATGTTGCCTACTTATGTAAATGGTAATCTTAACCAAGGTATTAACGCAGTATCAGAGCGTAAAGAGTTTTATGTTAGAGGCATTACGAAAGACCCAAAGGTTTTAATTACACAAGATAAATCATTGCCATGTCAGATTGATGGAATAGTAGTAGAGGTAGCTTTTTAATGGATCCAAGTTTTTTCTTATTTATGGGTGCTGTAAATGCCATGGGTCAGATGTCTGCTGGAAGAGCGCAAGCAGATTTATATAACAGACAAGCACAGCAATATGAGTTTGATGCTGATATGCAAAGATTACGAGGATTACAGGAAGGCAATGCTCTAGCTGAAAAGTTTAGTGCGTATCAACGAACAGCAAATGTACAAAGAGCAAAGTTAAATCGCTCAACAAATGACCGTTCTTTTGGAGCAATGATGAAGAAAGCGCGTACATCACAAGATGAAGAACAGGCAAGAAGCTTGTTACAAAATCTAGCTTCTGCACAACAATCAAGGGGCAGAGCTGATATCTCTCGTATGGAAGGAAGAGTTGCACAACAGACAGCTTTTTTAAATGGGATTAATTCCTTGTCTTCTGGTTTTTATCAATACAGCACGTTGAGTCCATCATAATGGCTATACAGGTATATCGCAAAGAACAAAACTTTAATGCTCCTATTGGTGTGGCAGGTGTTAGCCAAGCTCCTACACGTCTTGCAAATGCTTTCTCCAAAGTAAGCGAAAACATTACAGGTATGGTTTACGACAGAACAGTAGAAGACCAGAAGCAAGAAGCAAGAGAAGATGTTGCAAACTTTACAATGCGTGATGAGAATGGAGAACTAGTTGTTAAGTCATTGCCAGATTCTTATTCAAGAATACAAAAAGGAGTTGCACAACCTATCCTTGATAGGATGTATGCACAGCAATTAGAAGTGGATATTAAGGCAAAGGGAGCAGAATTAGTAAGAGCGCATCCCAATGACCCAGAGGGATTTCTTGAAGCATTTAATGGATGGGCAGAAGGATATGGACCTTCTTCTGGTCAATATGCACCAGCTGTAGATATTGCTGTCCAAAGCTACGGCTTGCAATATGCTAATGCTTTGTATGTTGATAAAGCAAATCTCGAAGATACATTAGCCTTTAACAATGCAAGTCAATTACTTTCAGATAATGTAAAAGATATTGAAAGTTCAGCATTAGATTATTCTCCTCAATTTAATGTTGCTTGGTTAACAAAATCATTAGAACAAGTAGATGAGTTGCTTATTAATTATCCATCAAGATTCTCATCTACTAATGCAGATACATTCAAAAAAAGAATATTTAAAGCATTTGCAAAAGTACCTGTTAATGGAGTTGTCAATCAACTTGCAAATACAATTTTTAGTTCAAATCCAGAACAACAAAGTAAAATGCTGGAAGCTTCAATTAATAAAATATCTCTAGCTTTAAGAGGTGTTAATACTTTAACAGAAGATGATTATAATTTGTTATCTGCTTTTGGATTTACAAAAGAATATTTAGCTAACACACCTCAGGTAATAAAAAGTGATTTAGCTTCTGAGCTTACAAATATTTCTAACACATTATCAGAAAATTATAACTTAGAACTTAAGCAAACAAATGCGGCTATGTCTTTAGATATAATTAATAGTAATGGTGTTGTGTCTACAGATAAAGCTAGTAATGTTTTAGAAACTATTTATGAAATTGAAACAGTAGAAGATTTTATGAGTAAGTTTTTTACTGGTGGACCTGATGATTCTATTGCTCCAGTAGATGATGTGAATCATCCTTTATATAAAATGATTACTAACAATAAACAAGCACTTCCTAAAGTTGTAAGAGATATGTTTTCTAAGAGCAACCAGCTTGAAATTATTGCTAATTCAAATTTCGATTCAAAACAAGTAAATCAATTTGTACGTTTATTTAATAGAATTACACGCGATAGAACTAACCAGTTCATGAGCAGAGGTTTTAGCGATGAGACTATTACCTTTATGACAGAACTTGAAGCATTATCTAAAACTGCTCAAGCAACAAATATTGGTACTGTTCTTTCTAAAATAACAAATCCTGAATTTGATATTAAAGCTATGTCTAAGTTTGCTTTAGCAGATGAAACACTACCACAATATATTGGTGATAACTTTAATATAAAAACACCACAAGAATTTAATTTTGTAAATAAAGTTGCACCACAACTGCTTGCTGTATATGGCAAAGACCTTGCAACTGATATTATAGAGCAAACACTTAATAGAAGATTTTATCGCAAGGGTTCTAAGTATATGGTTCCTGAGTTTGCTGTATCTCAGTTTGCACCAGAAAGCTTATATTCTGGAGATGATTTAGAGTTTTTTGATTTTACAATTGAAACTGCATTATCACGAATAGGTACTGATACAAAACAAACTCGTTTTAATAGACAAGAACCTGTAATGGGCAAGAATGTTTTTTTAATGGAGCCTCGTAATGTTTATGGACCATACCCTGATTACATTGTTGTTGATGAAGATAATGTTCCAATATTAACTAATGGTGAAATGTTAACAATACCTAGAGCAGGTATGATTAAATATCATCAAGATTTAGGAAAACTACGTGAGAAAGAGATGATGGATTTCAGAACAAAGGCTGACCAAGGACCATATCAACCTGATACTGCATCAAGATTAAGCAAACAAATAGAAGATATTAAAAAGGCTAATGAAAATAGATAATGGATATTAGTCTTAGAGATACATTATTAACACCAGATGATATTTTGCAATATCAAGAAGACCCATCATTTGGAGAAGCTTTCAAGGCAAATGTTGGTTATTTAAATATGCCTTTAATAGATACAGTAGTTGAAGGTTCTAGATTTGCAACACGTCCAAAAGATAAAAACTTTAACGTATCAGAAGCTATACCAGAAGACTTACTGCCATATTATAAAGAATTATATCACGCTAAAGATGAAGAGCATTATAGGTTTTTAGAACAAAACTTGCGTTATTCTTTGCAAAGAAAGAAGACTGTATCTGAGGGAGGCATATTACCAGCAGTTGCTTCACTACCTTTTGACCCATTATTTTTTGCTAGTTTTCTTCCTATATTAAATGTTTCTTTAAAAGGCAAGGGTTTGCTTGCTTCTACTGGTTTATTTGCAAAGCAAGGTTTTTATTATGGGCTTGCTTCAGAAGCAAGACGTGCGCCATTTGATGCTAATCAAGATGGAGAAGTAGTAACAAACATTGCATCAGCTACTATTTTTTCTGGTGCATTAGGTCTTGGATTAAAAGGTGTACCTGCATTAGCTAGAGGAGTTAAGAGTAGCGTTAATAAAACAGTTGGACTAGCTAGAGGCAAACAACCTAAATCTTTTATAGATGAAGATGGTAATATTAAGTTTGAGGATGGCACATATACTGAGTATGACAAATCAAAAGGTGAGTATGATTTAACAACAACTGACTTATTACCAACACCAACTAAGACTGTATTATCAGATAAATTAATTCCTCAATCTGTTAAAAAGTCTTTTTATAATCTAGCATATAATTCTTCTTTAACAGTAAATAGACAGCGTAAAGGACTAGGTGAGACTTCTGTTGCTCAGATGATAGCAACACATGAAGGTACATCGTTTCGTCTGATAGATGACATTGACCAAATATATGCAGATGACATTGATATAAGAAACAAAGGTAATTCTGTTAAGACTGATTTAACTGCTGATGAGTGGTGGGAAGATACTGTTAAGAGATACATAGAACAAGACAATCCTGACCCTACAATATCAGGACCAGCTATCAATGATGCAACTGATGGACAGAAATTAGCATTTAGAAAAATAAAACAATTCTTTGATAGCTATGACCAAGAGGCACGTTTTGTTGGTTTGCTTCTTGATGACATACAAATTAAAAAACTTATAAAAGAAATAGATGATAAAGAAGCTAGAAGAACAAGCAGATTAAAACAAATTGAGGAAGACATTGCTAAAAGAAATTCAAAATTTAATAATGCTAAACTTGCTAATTTAGAAACTAGAGAAATAGCAAGAGATGGTATTGTTGATACTATTGAAGCTAATGCTAGAAAAAATAATGGTTATACAAGAGCGCAGTTAGAATTATTAGATAAAATTGAAGAAGAACGTTTACAGGATTTATTTAGAAGAATTCAAATTATTGAAGACTTAGAAAAAAAAGTTAAACCTAAAACACTTATAGAAACAGAAGCAAAGATAATTGAGGGTAAAGGTAAAACTGTAAATGGTAGGTATATACCTGCATTTTTTAACAAGCAAACAAACACAATTACAATAGATAAAGATTTTATTCTGAAAGACTGGGTAAATAAATCTTGGACAAAACCTAAAGTAAAAGGTGTAAATCCATTACCAGAAAATCAATTCAAAACACCACAAGAATGGTATGACTTTGTATTAAGACATGAGGCACTACACACAAAAGTAAAACGTAATCCAAAAGAAACTAAGGCATCTTATGAAAATAGAATTAATCAGTTAGCTCTTAAAGAAATAGATGAATTTACTGGTGGTATTCCATTAACAGCATCACAACAAAAATTGTTTGATAACTTTGCATTAGAAAAAAAAGAATCCTTTAAAAGGCGCATTGACTTAGAAGATATGTTGCAATCTCCTACTCGCAAATCTTTTAGATGGTCTATTTATTATGATAGAGAAAAGCTTTTAACAGAAGAAGGTAAGAATGCTTTTCTTAAAATGGCATCAGCTTCTTATCAAAAACAAAGAAATCTTAATCCAAATAAAAAATATAATACATCTGTAGATGAAGATGCGCTTTCAACTTACAAAAGAATAATGAAAGATGGCGATGAGGAAATGGAAGCTGACTTTTCTGGTGGCTCTAAGCATCTTCGTTTTCGTAAAACAAACTTTGAAGAATGGGAAGTAGAACCGTTTATTCTTAAAGGCAAAGATGTAATTTATTCTTATGGCAAACGTATGGGTGGTCGCATTGAGTTTGCTCGTAAGTTTGATAATAAATCTGTAGATGATATTCTTGATGATATTGAAGCTGATATGAAATCAGCAAATATAGATGAAGCTAAGATTGCAAAAACTAAAGCATCATTTATTGCTGAGTATGAGCGTGCTACTGGTGGATTAATTAAAAATCCAGATAGATGGGATAATCAACTTGCAATGATATTAAAGAATTATTCTGCTTGGGTGTATTTACCATTAGCAGGTATATCTGCCATTGGAGATTTAGGTACTGTTCTTCTACAACATGGTCTTAAAGACTCTATAGCAGGTGGTAGACAGGCTTTAAGTAACATTGGGTACACTGGTGCTGTAATTAAACAAGCGCGGTTTGGTGGCGATTTACTGGAATCTATAAGAGGTGATGTTCAAAGACGTCTTATTGGAGATACAATAAAACGTATGCAACTAAATAGAACAGAAAAGTTTATAGCTAAGACAAACAAGATTTATTATAATGTAAACTTTTTACAGCCCATAACAATGATAGGTAAAATATTAGACCAAGTTTTAGTAAACGACAAATTCTATAAACTGTCTGTAAATTATAAAAATCTATCTAAATTTGATAAAGAATATCTAGCACGATATGGCATTACTGAAGAAGATGCCGCTTATTATGCAAGTATGCCATTTGAAAAAGCGGATAATGGTAATTTTTATTTTGCTAATATAAGTAAATGGAGTCAAACAACAGCTAAAGAAGTTGAGATGGCTCGTAAGTGGCAGTCAGCTACAACTGCACATTCAAATAATTCAGTAATATTTGGACAACAATTTGATATTCCTTTGATTGCTAATGGTGTGGTGTATGCAAGAGACAATCCTTTTTTTCAAGGCGCACGTAAATTATTTCCTAATCTTTATAAGATAGATACTAAAGCATCGACTGCTAATGTTAAGTTAGTACGTCTTGAAAGTCAGTTAATGACATTGCCATTTACATTTATGAATTTTGCAATGGCAGCTAATAATAAAATTTTAGGTAGAATACGCGACCCTAATCAACAGCATAGATTAACAGCGGTTGTTGGGCTTATTGCATTATCATATCTTGCTCTTGAACTTAAAAAACCTGCATGGTGGTTTAAAGATAAAGATGCAACTAATCTTGGATTGCGTATTATAGATCACTCAGGTGTAACTGGTCTGTATGGTGACCTTGGTTATATGGGATTACATATGGCATCAGGGGCTGGTTTATATGATATGGAAAAAGGTTTTATTAAAGGCAAGTACGCTCCAGATGGATTTGATTCTGTTCTTGAACCATTTGGTGCGCCCCCTGGCTTAATAGTAGATTATGGAAGAAGTGCTTTTGATTTTATCAATGGTAATACAAGCGAAGGTACAGATAGATTAGTTAACTCTATGCCTTTTATAGGATTGCCTCATATCTTTGGCGATACTAAAGCTATGCTTAAGGATTTGGGTCGTTAATTGTGCGTTGTGTTTTGCATTAATGCATAATACCTAATCAATATGACAGTAGCATCAGGTAATAATTCAAGAAGAATAACTTATACATTAAACGCAAATTTGTCTCAGAACAACTGGACTGTGCCATTTGAGTTTAATAATTATACTGAACTCACTCTTTTTTATCAGAGCAATAGTTCTTCTTCTGGTCCTCAGTTTTTTAATTCTGCTAATGGTGGATTAGCTTCTAATGAGGTTATTGGTGGTAATGGTTCAACAGGTTCAATAACAAAAACTCTTACAGGTCATTCTGGTTCTGGCTCTACAGTAGTTATTGTAAGAGATGTAGCTTTAGCTAGAACAACAGATTTTCCATCAACTGGTGCATTTGATATTACTAAACTAAATACAGATTTAGATACATTTCTGTATATGGTTGCAGATAATAAAGACAGGGCTGAAAGAGCATTAAGACTTCCAGAACAGGATGGAAGTATATCAACTGAAATACCTGAGGTTTTTCTACGAAAAAATAAAGTTTTATCTTTTGATACCAATGGTGTGCCTTCTGTAACTAATGATTTTTCTGGTGCAACATTTGCAGTAAACACATTAAACAATGGCGAATCAGCAACTGTTTCATACAACTCAACATCAAATCAAGTAACCTTTGGAATACCAAAAGGTTCTATCGGAGCAACAGGCGCACAGGGCGCACAAGGACCTCAAGGACAGCAAGGTGATACAGGTGGTACTGGCAATACAGGTGCTACTGGACCTCAAGGACAACAAGGCAATACAGGTTTAACAGGTGCTGATGGGTCTACTGGACCTCAAGGGGCAACAGGTGCTACTGGTCCACAAGGACCAGCAGGTGCGGCTGGTCCAGCAGGTGCTGATAGCACAGTAGCAGGTCCACAAGGTCCACAGGGTGCTACTGGACCTCAAGGTTCACAAGGGGCTACTGGCGCACAAGGACCTGCTGGCAATGATGGAGCAGATGGTAATGATGGAGCAGATGGAAATAATGGTGCAACAGGATCTCAAGGAGCAACAGGACCTCAAGGAGCAACAGGACCACAGGGACCGCAAGGACCGTCAGGCAACGATGGTGCAGACGGCTCTGATGGTGCTACAGGTAATACTGGGGCTACTGGTGCTACTGGTCCTACTGGTCCTCAAGGACCTACAGGCAATGACGGAGCTGATGGTAGTACAACATTTTTAGCTTTAACAGACACACCTTCTTCATTTACAGCTAGTAAATTCTTAGCAGTCAACTCAGGTGGTTCAGCGGTAGAATTAGTTGATGCACCTTTATTAAAAGACGCTAATGATGACGTAATAATTGAAGGTACTGACGGTGGTTCTGGTGCAGACCCTACACTTGTACTTTATAGAAACAGTGCTAGTCCTGCCGTTTTTGACAGTTTAGGAAAGATAGAATTTAAAGGTAAGAACTCTAGTGGCGCAGACCATACTTATTTTTATATGCAAGCACAAGCATCAGATGAAACAGCAGGAACTGAAGATGGTGTTTTAAATTTTTATCATACTATTGGCGGTAATG
>Ga0209336_10000208_pt1 | contig 30016 bp, 42 predicted proteins | sample LinPmetageLP32_FD_184042 | JGI IMG/M metagenome (GOLD analysis project Ga0209336, IMG submission 184042) | Marine viral communities from the Pacific Ocean - LP-32 (SPAdes) (version 2) | ecosystem: Environmental > Aquatic > Marine > Oceanic | place: Pacific Ocean | collected 2009-08-23
CCAGAATACAAGGTGAACAACAAGGTTGGCTAGACGTTGATGGGATTGACGTTAAAACAATCCATTACATTGATTTCAAAACAGACAAAAAAATGGTCGATTTAAAAACCAGTTATCCAAAAAGAAATCCAATCAAAAAAGATGGTACTTTCACTTTTAGAATACCAAAACCATTATCTGTTCCAACAAGAAATCAAGTTATACAACAGGCAGTTTATTGGAAAGCAACAGGATTAAGTCCTGCTGTATTATCTGTAACGCCAGAGGGTTTTAATATTATAACGCCAGAAACAAGCGATTTATTAAAAAAAGATAGCCTTGAATATTATTTTAACTTTATAAGACAGCGTTGGCTTGTAAGGCAGAACCTACTTAAAAATGCAAACGGTTCATGGAATACTTTGTTTCAATTAGTTGAGCCAGACTTAGATAGAATAAAAGCTTATCATGGAAACGACATTCACAAAATCGCAGAATTACAATGGGGGATAAAATGAAAATAGATGATTATAATGATTTACAGCAACAAATTGATGTTATGACTATTCATCTTAAATCTTTAAATGAAAAGGTTGAAAAGCAAACCATAGAGATAAACACGTTTGTTAATTTGTTAAATACTCAGCAAAGATTAAAAAGAGAAATCGAAAACATAAGGAATAAAGACTATGAATAGAAGGCAAGTTCCAAATCATCTGGTCGAGTTAATTGGTGAAATAGGTATGAATGTTCAAGACGCTACATGGGATTGTCATGGTACGCCTGTCATATATCACGATGCATTAGAGAGATTGGCAGAACATTTAGGAATTAAATTTTCTCCACCAGTTATCATAGAAAACAACTCAGCAGACAGAATTGTTGCTTTGATGGTTGAAGGTTTTTGCGGTGAGAACCATGCGTGGTCGATTGGTGAATGTAGCCCTGCAAACATTAAAAATGCTTATCCATATGCAATGGCAGAAAAACGTGCAAAGGATAGGGTCACTTTAAAGCTTATAGGTGCATCAGGTTTTGTTTATTCAGAAGAAGAAAGCGATGATTTTAAAAATCCTAATCGTTTTGAAAACAAGCAACAGTCACAGCGACAGCCAGAACAAAAAGAAAAACCTCAAGCGCAAGGTGAAGAACCAGAAGGATTTTCATTTATTAAAGATATAAATTCTGATGAAGATAAAAGAAATTTAGAATCTTACCAATTAAAAATACATGAATTTCCTTGGCATATAGACAAGTTTGTTACATATGCCCATGCAAATACATGGTGGAAACATGAAGAAGTTTTCTTGATGGAAATCAAAGAAAAACATCCTAGAGATTTTTGGATAATTCAAAAACAATTTCGTGAAAAATGGGCAACATTAAAAACAGGAGTGTAAAATGCCAACATATAATAAAATCGTAGAAATAACTTTGTTCGAACCAACAGAGAAAAAAGATACATCGCCTATCTGTCAGAATACAACGAAAGTAGGTATTTGGAATAAAGTAACAAAACAAATTGATGGGCAACAAATTGTTTTCGATCCAAATAAAAAATATTCCTTTCAAGTTTATGAAAGCCAATATAAAACTGATAGAGGAAAGACTAAATTTAATATGCGTATTTCAGAAGTTATCGATGATGGGTCAAGTTATGGTTCTGGGTTTACACCTAATGTAAACAAGTTTGACGCACCGTTTTAACAGGAATGGTGGCTATCTTGTGACGAAGGACTAACACAAGATAGCCATAAAAAACCCTACTGCCCGAAAGGTAAAAAGCAGTAGGGTCAAGGGATTATCTCTCTTGTCTAATCACAATCGAAAGATGATATATTATGAACATATTAGAATTAACAAGTCAAGAGTATAAAGAAGAATTGCAAAGACTTCACAATAATGTGATTTATTTCACAAAAAAGAAGTGGGCTAGAATACCAGATTGTTATGGTATTAAACAAGAAAAACAAGAAGAAGTGCCTAGTCAATTATTAAAACACAAGAAAAGATTAACAGGTGTTCACAATAAATATAAAGCAAAAATTAAAAAAGGGAATGATGGAAGATTATAGTAAAAAGAAGCAGGGAAAATTTTAACCCTGCTTCTTTTATTTCTTTAGTTATTTTTTCTTTTTCTTATCTTTTTTCTTAGCCATTGTCATTAGTCGTGACATAGAACCTTTGCTTGGCTTTTTCATTACAGCTTTTTTTCCTCTTGAACTACCGCTACCGTACATTTCACTCTCCTATGCTTTTTTCTTGGCTTTGTTGCGCTTGCTTATTGCTCTACCTTTTGCTCTTGCATCGGCTTTGCTACTTGCACCCCACGCTCTAAGCGCAAGCAATAATCTGGTTGGCTTCCCCTTGCTGTCCCTCTCTGGTCCTTTGTTACCGCCCATTCTTCGCAGAAAAGACCCACGCCTTGGATTATCGCCTTTTTTAACAGGTGCTTTTAGATTTGCGCCTGTAGTTCTTTTAAAATGCTCTCTACCAGCCTGATTAAGACCGCCACTAGGGTTTTGGAATCTTTTAGCTACCATCTATCGCTCTCATTCTATCTGCTAGTCTGTTAGCTCTATTAGGCGTTTGTTTTGCCCACCGACTATCTAACATCTGTACCGAAGCTTCTAACCAATTTGAATTTAACACTGCATCCCTCATATTACTGAAAGCACTAAGCCTTGGTCTGCCTAATTGAAAACACATATTAGCAATGATTCTTTGTGCTTCTTCTGGGAAGTCATAAAAGTTTGGGTATATTTTTATACAGTCATTTATAACTACTGCAACGTCATGTTCAAAAGCTTCATGCACTCTTGTTGAACTTACCTCTGTTCCAATAGGTTGACCATATTCGGGGTCATCTTGTGTTATTAAATGACCAATCCCAAATGTCTCATGGTCAAGAGAACATTTATAAATTCTATTTATCTTGCCTTCATCGGCTTCTATTTCTAATCTAAGTTTATCTATTTCCATTTTTCTTAGGTTTCTTTTTGAGTTTTTTAAAATCAGCACCAGTAATTTTGTTGCGTGGTTCGGCTACTCTTGCAATTTTCTTTTGTCCAGCAGATAACTTTTTCATTGATTTTCCTTTTATGAACGTGGGTTTTTCTTTTTAGCTGTTCGTGTTCTAGCAAAAGAACGGTTTTTTGACGGATTTTGTACCTTTAGATTACTTCTTCTGTTGTCAGTAGGATTGCCATTCTTATGTGCTACATCCATACCTTTTACTTTTACACCACTTTTAACTAGCTTTGCCCTTGCTGAATTACGCGATGCTCTACGTTTTTTCTGGATTTCAGAAGCGTGGTATCGGTCATACTCTTTACGATAATCGCGCTTTGGCATTACTTCTTGCCCTTTTTCTTTAACATCGCAGTTAAAACTTTAGCCTGACCAGCGTGTGATTTAGAAGCTTTACGCAAACCAGAAGCTACTTTTTTTACTTTTGCTTTTTGTTTTGGATTCATCATTTCTTTTTACTCGCTTTCTTTTTCTTGCCACCTCTAATTAAATCAGAATCAGCTTTTCTTGCTCCACCTTTACCAGTAGCAAAACTTCTTACTCGACCAGCCGCCCAAGCATGAGCAGAAACTTTTGGTCTACTGCCACTAGAATAGTACGCACCTAAACCTCTTTTATAAACCTTGCCTAATGTTGCTGACGATATGCCAGATGATTTAGAATACTTTGCTATTACTGCCGACTTGCTCATCCTTTGCTCCTTTGTTTACTGATTCTGTCCATCATAGCTGGGGTAAGTTTTCCTTGCCTGTAAAGTTTGGCTGTCCTCTTTATCTCCGCTTCTCTTGCCTTTGGATTCTTTGCTCCACGAACATATTTTTTTGGTACACCAGATTTAGTCTTTGCTACTTTTTTAAATTTTCTCATTTCTTTTTCCCATTCAAAAAGCCTTCTACTGCACCACCGCCAAAATAAAAACCAAGTATTATAAGCATAGCATAGTTTAAGCTAAACTGTTCCATGACTTGCGTAACTTCATTAGCATTACCCTTGCCAAGAATAGTCATAGTCAAAGTAAGTATGTAACTAGACAAGAAAACAAACGCGAACATAATGGCTAACACACGTTGAGCTATCTTGAATGGCGCATACGCACCAAGTAAATCTGTCTTAGCTTTTGCCTTGACCTGTATTTCTTCTTCTGTGCTTGTATGCATATCATCAATAAGATTCATGCCTTTAGATACAATGTCACCACTGCCTAAAATAGTTTTGAGTACACCAATCATTAATTAATCCTCATGCTATTATTACAATCATTACGCATAGAACAGTTATACCTATAGTCAAAGCAATACCGCCTAGTTTAATAATCTCGTTGCGTTCTTGAATTTGTCTACGTTTGAGAACACGTTGTCGCTTTTCTTCTTCTTTAGCTTCTTGCATCATCTTGGCTCTTGAGTTTATGATACTAGCCCAAGTGCCAAAACCAAAACGGTTGTCTATAAGCTGACGCATTTCATCTAGTTCTTCTTCAAGAAGTTTTGCATCTATAGTAGCTGACGCTACATTTTTTATACTAAATGCATCAGATTTATTTTTATCTTTGTTTACTTGGTCACGACCATTCAGCATATCATCTATGCTACTAGCAAACGCAGAAACATCTTTAGCTGTGTTAATATTGCTTTTTATAAAGTCTACACTCTGTTTAAATAAAGCTATACCTGTCAGTATTTCACCGACTACCATTAATCTTTCCGCTTCATCATTTCGAATATACGCATAGAAGCAAGTACAATACCAAGTATAGCACCAATAAATACAAGCCAAGCGTTAGCACCATCTAGCCAAACAGGTGCTGTAATAGTTGCTGATGCTACCGAGAAATCTGTTATTGTTTTGCTATCCATTAGTCTTCTCTGTCATGCCAGTTATGTATAGGTGCTATTTCTGTGCCATCTTTGCCCATATAAAACAGTGCTATGAAACCATCTAGGTCTGATGCATTGGTAATTGCTGTTTCTATATTTGTGCAATCTGTACGAAACTTATTGCGTTCTGTAGTTATAGAAGAAGGTATTGCTGTATCTGCTTCTGCCTTACGAGTAATGTACCAATCAGTTGTGGATAACTTTTGGTTGCAGATTGCTTTGCTTTTAAGTATCCAAGTAGCTTTTAATTCTGCTAAATCTTTGGGTATTAATGTACCATCTGATTGTCTACCACTGTAAAATGTGCTATCAAATGGTTCTTCGGATGCTGGTGGGTCTTCCCAAGTAATACCAATATTAGCTTTCTCAGAATCACTGTACCTCATCCATACTTGAGGATATTGTGTACCGTCTGTACCTATAAAACCTCTACCAGCCTTAATTGTTTTGCCATTGTATTTCCAAGGCATTATATTCTCCTATCTTGCATTACCAAATTTAAAAGGCATCTCAGCAAATGCCATGTATATATAAACGTCACCTGTTGTATTATGTTGATTGGCACTGCTTGTACTAGCACCACGAAGTTTAAAACCATTAGATAAAAAATCTAATTCTGCTCCTGTACCTTCTACGGCATTATCGCTTGGTCTTAATATTTGTGTTATTTCATTATGAACATCTCGTTTGTTATCATACATTAGCCAATCACCTGTGCCACCAGACGATACTTTCTGCATTACAAAAGCAGGACGAAAGCCTGTGTGAACATAAGTGCCATCATTAGCAGAATTACCTTTGTAAAAACCAAACCTACTAAATCCCTCAACAGGTGCAAAACAGTAGGCTATGTGATTTTTATTGTTACCACTTATATTAGAACCATTGCCAATAGTGACTACGCTACTGGTAGGGAAAGTGCTTGCAAAATTACCTGTTGATACTTGTGCGGCAGTCACATCTAATTTAATTTTATTAGCATTACCGAGTGACCTATGATAAATAATCCAGTCAGTTGAATTAGCATCCCTATTTTTAAAGATAATCATTCTAGGTGCAACACCTAATTCATGCGGTATTGTATGACCCGAAGTATCGTTGCCTACATAATTAATAATAGAAAAACCAGATTCTGTACTTACTCTACCTGTATAGGTTTTAGCTGTACCGCTACCGCTTGTATTACCTGATACTGCTGTAGGTGCTAACCAATTCCATGAAACATAACTTTCATTATTATCATTATATCTAAGATCATCACCAACAGTAAATCCATCTGTTCCAAATGCAGTCAAACCATCATCATTAGTAGCTTCATCATTCTTACTATTAGAATCTAATTGTTTGGTTACACCTCGAACGCTGTCGATTAAGTTGTGACCATACGTGTCGGTAGACGATCCAGCCGTATCAACTCTGTTCTTAATCCATACCCAATCAGGCTGGAATCCTACACCAGTTATTGCCTGTACTGAACCATCACCTACATATAAAACAGTATTAAAATATTCTGAGCCATCAATAATTTCAACATCAGGCAAGCCAACGCTACACAATGCACTAAAGCCTGACGGTACAGCTTGATTAAATACACCAGTGCCAGTCTCATCTGTGTTAGTTGCGGCAGTTTCAGTACCAGCAAATGTACTGTCTGCACCAAAGTTTAAGCCAATGTCAAACGTCTTTGAGCCGCTACCATTACTAATAAAAGGAACATATACTACACTGTCAGTCATAGTATAAGCTATTGCGCCCTGACTAGCACCATTCTTAAAAAATGTAACTTCATTATCATCAGCATTTATAGCAACACCTACGGTATCACCTACTGCAATAGTCGCGCCATATGATGAGTTCGAACCATTTACATTTTTTGTTCCGTTCGTTATATAACGACAATCATTAGTATGACTAAAACTATTATCTTCGTGGACTTCCGCAATACCCATTCTAACATTGTCACCTATAGCACCACTCTGAGAAATAATGTGTATTTCAAAATAATACTTGCCAGTTTGGGGTATTTCAAAAGTACCTTTGGCTGTAGTTGCACCTAAATCATCTAATGTTAAATTACCTTGTGTCGTAGTAATAGATGAATTAAATGTATCTAATTTGTTTATTGTGCAAAAATTATTTGTTGGACTGTCTACCATTACGTCATGTGCTGATAGGTTGACTACTGTGTAATCATGCCCTTCACCGCTTGTATCGTCACCGATAGCTGTGCTATCACCAAACTCAAGCCTAAAGCCGTTGTTTCCAAATGTTAAACCACCTGTGTTTTTTGGTATCCATACCCCTGATTTAGTTTCGCCAAAACTTGCAGGAGTAAGTGCAGTACCGTCAATAAAATTAACGTCAGCCATGTAGCCATCAAGTTCCTGCGCACCATCTACTGCCGCACCAACAGTTAGCACACTACTGTCTTTGTTTATTGGTAAATCTGTACCTGAGCCTAGACTATTAGTGTTAGTTGCAAAACTTGTTACTTGGCTTCCATTCACATACAACTTTATTCTGTCTGCTTGTGAAGATTCTGTAGTATCACCAACTAAAACTATATTGTACCAATTAGCAATATCTCTAAAAACTTGCGTAGTAATTTTTTGGACTACTAATGAATTACCTATGTAAGATACTATTTCAATCTTATTATTTGAATCAAAACGTATGCCAATACGATTAGCATCATTCTGTCTGCTCTCCATAAAAAATTGAGCAGAACCTATATTCGAGCGTTTTATCCAAGTGCTAAAAGAAAAAATGTCTCTGTTTCCAGCAACTTCGGTTCTTTTTAAATGGTCAGTAGAGGCATCATCAAAACGTAAAGAAGCTCCTATCTTATGCGGATAGAAACCTGTGCTTACTTCACCTGCGCCATGTGCTTTAATTATACTCATGTTAAACCTTATGTTAAGGCGGCTGATGCCGACACTAAGATTGTGTTATTGCCACTAGCCGCACTACAATAATACGCTAAATGATATGTTCCTGTTGCAGATATAGCTGTTAATGTTGCGGTGGATACAGCTACAGATGCGTGTGCCGCTATAGCGTGATTGCCACCATTGATAAACATAATATTGCCAGACTGTCCTGCTAATGGATTTGTAAATGTGAGAGTCAACCCACCTGCTGTTGTGCATTTAAAATCATTGCCTACGGCTAAATCAAAACTACCATCGTCATCTGTTGTTACATGACCTGATGCACGACCAGCTACTGTAATATCATCACCTACTACTGCGTCACCAGATACGTCTAAATCGCCATCAAAATCTATTGTGTTTGCTGTAATTTGAAACGTGCCACTACCATTAGGTGCGATAGAAATCAATCCATTTGCACCGTCTGCGATGGTGATAGTACCAGAGTTTGTGCCAGAGTTTGTATTTAAAATTAAATCACCAGTGCCGTTTGTAGTGATTGTTGCATTTGCATCAGCATCACCAATTTTTACAGTGTCAGCAGATAAATTAACGTCACCTGTACCATTAGGAATAAGGTTTATGCTTCTGTTCGAAGTTGTAATAATATTATGTGTAACTAAATCTAAGTTACCGCCTAACTGCGGTGACGCATCACCAGCTAAATCTGCACTACTGCCTGTTGCACCTGTTGCACCTGTTGGCAATCCTAACGCAAATGCAAGTGCGCCACTAGAAGCTGTGTAAGACACCGTTGCTGTTGGACTACCACCTACTGATACAGCAGAAGCAGATATTGTTACAGAATCTACTTTACCTTCTGTTACAGTTAATTCACCACTTCCATCAAAGCCAAGTATTTGATTTGCTCTGTTTGTTGGCGTTGTTGCAAACTCTGTCGAAGTCATAGAATTACTGCGAGATAGTTTTATAGCGCGATTTAATTCTGCTTGTATATCCTGAGTAACGAGAGTTAGTTTATCTAATGCGTCTTCATGCGTTGCGGCAGGAAAAGGGTCATTTGGGGTGTAATCTGTTAATTGACTTAACGCTGTACTTCTTATTAGTAGAATAGTTTGTGCGCTTGTTGGTACATTTCCACTTGTAAAAGTAACATTGCCACCACTTGTTGCGCCAACGCCAGATACAGCGTAGTGAGTAGTTTTTGTCTTGACTGCTTCTGCACCTGTTGCAGTAGTTTTAATAATAACTACAATATCGTCATCATCAAAAATCTTAAAGTCATAGGCAAACTCGGTAGTGCTACCATCGCCAGTATAACTTTTACTTGTATTAGTGCTACTTACAGTCATTTTTTTGCTCCTACCCTACTCTGTTTATATCAGATAATTGGCTTGTTTAATAGTGCTACTCAACTTTGGTTGTTGTCGGTAAATCTTCTATAAGTTTATTTATAATATTTTTTATAATTAAGGCATTATTTAAAGGAACTATAGATGCTAATGCTCTAGCTTGCCCTTGTGAATATTGTAAATCTGGATTTAATGCAGACCTAGATAAAGCTTGTACGCTGTTTATTCCTCTACCCACAAGCTGAACAGATGGATTACCTGTTATAAAATCTGCGCTTAATCCAGAACTTCTATATGCAAAATAAGGGTCATCCGTAAAAAACATTGCGCCTGTATCTACTAAAGCTGGGAACAAAGCCGCCCAAGAACTTCTTTGGAAAGCCGCTTTACCTATTGATTCAGATGATAATCTTTCTGCTAAAAATTCTTCTTTATCAGCCCTACCGATAGCATTTAAATGTTGTTGCGTTGCGTACGATAAACCAGCGAATAAACATCCAAACATCATTGCTGAATATGCTTGAAAATCATTTGCTTTTATATTGTGCAAAAATTGCTTTGAATGAGACACTAACATAAATGTTCTAAACTGGGTCAGTATTGTTGCTGTTGTATCAGTCATAAACAAAGCCAAGTTTCCAACATCGTTTTGTTGAATTGCCCTTCTTGACCATCTGACAACAGCAGTTGTTAAAACTCGTCTTGCTTCATCATCATCAAAACCAACCATATTTGAGAATTTAACTTTTCTATTTCCAAAAATAGCTGATGGTTGTGTAATCGAGTGTGTTCTTATTTGCGATAATATTCTGTCTAACATTGTATTACCGTCTTCATTTTTTATGACATCATCAATACCAAGCATTGCCAGTCTTTGCCTAGTTTTCTGTTTACCCATAAACAACCCTAAGTTTTTTTCACCAAACGCCATATCTGTGAATTTTTGCAACACTATTCTAGCAGTCATTCTTTCAAGACCAGATGTTATTGGGGCTAATCCAGAAGCATCAGCTATAAATCTTTTCATTGGTTGCAATGCAAATAATGCTTTATCTAAAAAATCACCCCTGCCTTCACTGAAAACAGCATGGGGGTCAACTCTGTTCATAGCTTGATTAGTAAGTCTTTCACCGCCTATTCCAAATATATTTTCTACTTCCCTAGAGAATGGGTCTAGCAATTCGCCATCTTTCATTCTTTTAATTGTTTTGCTAAATTCTGGTATGGCTTGAAGTAAACCCCTAACACCACCTATAGAAACAGCATTGCCGAGTTCTCCAATCTGAGGAAAACCAACTTGCCCCATTAGTCTTAGAAAATTATAGTCTTTAACTAATCTAGCAGTCCTAGCATAAGTTCCGCTTGGGTCTGCCGCCAAAGGTGCTTTTCTATTAATAATCATGTTAAACATTGTTTGAGCAATCAGAACATCTTTATCTGCTCTTTTTCTACCAGAAGCACCTTCGCGATCCCCTGCTTCTGCTCTTAGTCTATCCACTATTTTGTTAAACATTCTTTCGCTTGGTATGCCTATTTCTGCCATAGCATTTCTGCCAGATAGTTCTGCCGCATACTGCAAAAATACTTGTTCTGCATCTCTATCTTGCAAATCTTTTATTCTGAGTGTTTCAATTTTGCCTTGCTTGGTTTTAACTTGAATAGAATGATTCATATCAAATCTTAGTCTTCTTTTTGCTCTTGCAATTTTGCCGTTTGGTTTTTGTGCAAATAAGGCAAGAAAACTATCTGCTTGTTCTTCTGACATAAATTCTTCATCAATAAGAATATTGCGCATGACATCCCTGTCTTGTGCATTAAACAAACGTGATGCGCCACCATCCATGCCAGAAGATGCAAGTCTTAATTTGTTTGCCATACCTGTTGCTAAAGCATTTGCCGCTTCTTCGGTTAAATCTTCTGTACCTCTTATTAAAGAACCAGATAATAATTTTATTAATTTGTCTGTGCCAAATCTTATCTCAGAATCATCAAACTTTATTGAATCCCATAAGTGTGAAAAATAACTTAAATCTTCTGGTATGTTTTCGAAACCTTCTAATCTAACTCTTTTGGATTCTTTTAATATTTCTGATTGTAAGTCTGCTTGCTTTTTAGCCGCCCTGCCAACAGGTGTTCCGTCAAAGTTTTTTGCTTCTATAGCATCCGCTACTAATTCACCAAATTGCCTACGAGGAACATTAAACATTCTGCTTGCAACATTTATTTTTTCTGACTTTGCCCAATCTTTATAAGCTATGTCATAAGTTCTTAGATAACTTTGTGTGTATAATCTAAGATTAGTTCCTTTTATTCGGTCAGCAGTATCTTTAGAAACAATATTTTTATCTTGAGTAAAACCTATTGGGTTTTCACCTAATATTCTGCCAAGATAATTTGCTATTCTATTTGGACTTCTTAACAAAGCATTGGTCATATCAAATGAAACTGGTATTGGTAAATCGTCAAATGCTGGTCTTACTTCTTCTCCATCTGTTAAATCATCTAAAAAATCATCCACATCGCTTCTTCGGTCTTTTATTTGGTTTGGTAAGCTATCTGGGTTTACAGCCGCGCCAACCGATAATTGCTCTGTGTCATCAAGAACTTCACGATTTAATGCTTCTGTTACTTCTATCTTTTGAGAATTATCAGCGTGCCTTGCAATTTTTGCCAATGCTTTATTTACAGGGTCTACATTATCATTTCTGCCCAATGAACCTATGCCACCACCAAGCAATACACCAGCAGAAATAGCGTAAAGAACGTCATAAGGGTCTTTAAATTCATTTTGTGAGACAAGATAACTTTCTATAGCACCGTTAGTTACACCTGCACCTGTTGCACCTCTAATTATCTTGCCAAGTCTACTGAGTTTATTGCCAAATACTAAAGGTGCGGCAACACCTTCTGTACCTAGAGCAACAAATATAGCAAATGGGTCTGCTACAGTAAGCCCCATCCTAGCAAGCACACCTTTCCAACCTAAAGAACTTATTTCTTCGTCAAACTTTTGTTTTCTAAGTGCTTCTTCTTTTAAACTTCTTGCTTGACCTTCGCTTAGACTGTTTTCTAATATGTCTAATTGGTAATCAGGATTAATTCCTTCAAGTATTTCTTCTTGTAACTCTGGTGTAAATACAAAATTTGGGTCAGGTTCTAAATCTTCATTGCCTTGCAAAGCATAAGAAATCATCCAATCTTCCGCGACAATATTTTTTATTATTTCAAAATTTAATTTTGATGGTTTTTCTTGAACTTCTAACGGCTCTTGAGATTTTAGTTCTTGTGCAGATATTTTAGTAGGAAAAGAAGGGATAGATTTTTTTATATTAAAGCTGTCTGGTAATTGAGAAAATTCTGGCGTATCAATACCAATTGAAACACTCTCTATAATCGCTGTATTTTTTTCTCTTTCTTGTTTTTCTTCTTCTGTTTCATCAATTATTATAAATTCATCAGGTGTTGTTACCGATGGTAAAATTCCTGTCTCTCGTTTTTCTGTTTCTTGTTTAACAGTTTCTATAGTAGATTGAGCAATTCTTTCGTCTTTAATTATTTCTGGTTGTGTTGGTACAATTTCAGCTTGAGTAGGTTCTGGTTGCGCTTCCGAAGTTCCAGTAAACTCCATTGTGCCAATTGGTAATGGTGCATCTGGTACTGGTGGTCTTAATTGTTGTGTTCTCTCAGTTATAATTTCTGGTTGCGCTTCTGATGTACCAACAAATTTAGGTTCACCAACAGGTTTCATTGTTTCTGGTACTGGTGGTCTTGTTGGTATTGTACCTGTTACAGATTCTGCCATTGTAAGACTATCTGATGTATCATCTCTTTTGTCTTTAGCTTTAGGCTGTCTGTCGGTTGTATTAGCAAGAGAAAGTTTAGATTGAACATCAGCCAAAGATGATACAACACCAGAATCATATAAAACTTTGTAAACTCTATTGTCTAAACCACGCACAGGTTTTCCATCAACGACTCGTCTGGATTCATTTACAACAGCAGTTCTATTATCTGAGGTTGGAGAGCTTTGGAAGTTGTTTAAGTTTTTAGCAAGATTAGAATAATTAACACCAGTATTAAACTTAGCATCAAGAACAATAGCCTGATACTTTGGGTTTAATTGTGTAAAATTATCTCCTAACGCATTAGATAATTCTGTAAAGTCTTGTTTTGCTCTTTCCCTCACTATCTTCTTTGCATTACTTAAAGATATATTTTTATCTAATGTAATATCTAAACTATTAGCTATAGATTGATTTTGTTTATTAGCAATAACAATGCCTAATGGTGCAGTCTCAATACCTGTTATATCTGTATGAAAAAACTCACCCTCGTATTCTGCTAATCTTTCTAAAAAGATATTTATTGTTTGGTTAGACATCTATTAAAACCCTTTTGCTCTTAGTCTTTCTCTCTCTGCGGCTTTTCCTTCTTCTACTTTTTTGCCAATATCGTTTATGAAAGCAACCATAGCTGGTCCTGTTTTTAATGCACCCTCACTTATTAATTTAAAAGCTTTTACATGATTCTCAGGTGTTGCAAGTGCGTTTAGAATATCATTATCTGACGTAAAGTTTGCTTTAAAAAAGTCTCTTACAAATTTTCCAGTAGCTTGACCAGCATTTTCTATTTTAGCTGTAATTGAATTTGGGTTTAATTCTAAAAGTAATTTATTTCTTAGCAGGTTTGCTTCTCTTGCACTAAGCCCTTCAAAACGTCCAGTAAGTGATTCATATTCAATATTAATTTGCCCTGTTGCTGTAGCTTGTGCAATTAGTTTATCTTGTTTGTTTTTGTTTTGTGTTTGCAACATTCCGAACAAGCTATCTTTAGGGAAAGTTCCTGCTAAAGCTATTCCAGCTATTTCCGCAATATCTTGATTTCCAAAAATAACTGTATCTTCATTATAAGATTCGCCCAAATCAAAACTTACCATTTTATCATCACTAAAAACAGGCACACTTCCGTTACTTACAACCATCCAATTAGTAGGACTGTCAGCGTTTCTTGGAATTATAGTTAAATCGTCTGGTTCAAATTCATCTGCCAACTTAGAATTATTTAATAAAACTTGATCAATTGCTGTTTCTGCTAATTCATTCATAGTTTCTGAATCTGGCATACCACGAGTTCTTCTAACCATGTGGTTTCTAATTCTCATATGATTTCGGTCATAAGCGTCTAAAGCCATTGTTAAAGCTTTGTCTGGTTCAACTCCATATTTAGTTAAAGTTTTTGCATAGTCTTTAACTGTGTTTTGAACTTGAGACAAATTTGTAATTGTAAATTTAGGGTCATTAAAAGGAATATATTTAGAATATTCCTTTGATGCATTTGCTTTGGCAAATTTGTCTACCTCGGCCTCAATTTTTTTATTTGATACTGTGGAATCAAAATTATCTTTTGCATTTCTTACAATTCCCACTGAATTTTCTAATGTATAAATCTCCGTTAAATCAAGCAAGGACTCATAATAAGCTTCTGCATCTTGGTTTATTATATGGTTGCCTAAAACAGTCCCACCTTTATTTTTCATTGCTTGAAAAAGTGCTAAACCTTGTTCTATTATTTCTAGGTTTTCTTGGTTAGTAGCGTCACTTCCCAAAATAAAACCATTACTAAGAGCTTGCGTAAACGTAGAATATTTTTCATTATTTATATTTAATATATTTAATTGGTCTTCTATAGGTCTTCCAGTTAAAGCTTGTTCCACAGCGATTCTTTTTTGTTCAGAGGTAAAAAGGCTTGCTGTTGTTATTGCATTACCATCGAGTAAATTTTTTAGATATGAACCTATCTCTTGCGTATTTGTAATTGATGTTCGTTGTTTTTCTCTAAAATTTCCTATTTGTTTTAATATTTTGTCTGATTTGTCTTGTGCTGTACCACCCATTTGTGAGTATGGAACTTGTCCACCTATAGAAGTGTTTAATATATTTATTGCTTCTGCAAATATTTCATTCACTTGTCTTGTGCTAACTGCCTTAGGGTTTATGTCTAACGTAGAAGATAGCTTAGATATTCGGCTAGATATAAAATCTAAGTTAGTGTCAGTTTGTTGTTCTTTTGTTAAAGATGACGTGCGTGCCATTAGTTGCATTTCCTGTAGTACATTATCTGTATTACTTAAACGAAAATTTGCGGCTGTTTGATTTTCGTTAAAAACATCGTTTGCTCTGTTATTAAGAGTAGCAACTAAAGTTGGAAGTTGGCTTGGATTTACATTTGTTAAATTTAAAATGTCTTCATCAGGCAAAGTTACTATTTCACCGTTTAAAATTTGTTGTTCTATTATTTCTAACTGTGACGAATTTATATCTGTGCTTAGCGCAGTTACTAAAGCGGTTTCAAACGCTTCATTGCGTAAATCAGCAATTTTTGAATCAATAACTGCTATGTATTGTTTTTTTACTTTATTAGTAAGTTCTGGATTTTTTGATATTGATTCACTTTCTTCTTGTAAATTTTTTACATTATTAGCATTTGATGCTTCTATTGAAAACACTTCAAAATCAACCCCTGCATCCCATTCTGCAAAGGTTTTGTCAACATTGTTTGATGCACCTGTTTCATTAAGATTGTCAAATATAGTTCTTGCTTCTGCCGTTAAGTTATCTCGATCTCCTCCTGCTCTTATTTGTGAACTGATTGAATCCAATGCAATTATGGCGTTTTCCGCTTGTTTACCAATCATTCTATTATGTGTCTGTGTTTTGCCATTAATAGATTGTTGAGTAAATCTAGCGTTGGTAGAATTGATTAAAGCAGATTTAAGGTTTGAGTTAATCCCTGTGTTTGATTCTATTTTTGCTAGTTGCCTACCTCTAATTTTTTCTGATTTTTGATTAAATTCTACTTGGTCAATGATTTGTTCTTTTTCTAATTCAAAAAACTCATTGTCTATGCTAGAAATAATTTCTGTGTCTAATGTATTAGCTTTTATTTTTTGATTAGCTAGTTCAAAATCTCCTGCAATTTTTGCTATGCCAGAGATGTTTTCACTCATTCTTGCTTGTGCCAATGCTGGGGCAGTAAAAGCGGCTGTGTTTGCTCTTGGCGATAACTGACCTGTTGCTAAGTTTTGTGTAGCCCCTGCACCTTGATTGTATAATGGTATCTGTGGCATTAATTATCTCCAGAAATATCAGATATTTGTAAGTAAGATGGTGTAGGTGTACGGTCAAACAAACCTAACTGCTGACCTGTTGAAGCACCGCCAGTAAAACCAGAAAGTAAGCTTTGTTGCGCCTGACTTCTAAATGCTTGTGCTTGAGCGCGACCCTGTAATCTTATTAAGTTTGCTTCATTTTGTTTTTGTACTTGTTCAATACTAGAAGCGTATTGTATTCTTGCCGCATCTTTCTCTGTGTTGAAATAAGTATCCGCTATCGCTTGCAACGGACTGCCAGACATAGTTATACCAGATTTAGCTGTTGCCACTCTCTGCGTTGCTAAAAGACGATTAGACTGGTATCTAAGACTAGCTTCTTGGTCTGATTTTGCTCTGGACAAAACATCTGCTTCATTTTCTGCCGCTTGTGCATTATACTCTGCTACTTGTTGTGATATTCTTGCCGCATTATTTGAGCCTTTTGCGCCCATTACACCGCCAAGAACCTGACCACCTACGGCTATTGCTGTTAATGGATCAACCATTTGTTATCCTCGCCACTCTATAGTAATCGTCACCATCAGGACCATACTTTCTCATTATCCCTTCGAACTCAAACCCCAACCATTTAGCAAACTTCAAAGCTTTATCATCGGTTGATGCAATACTTGCTTGAAGCCTAATTATATTTTCTTGAGAAATCATATTATCAAAAAGAACAAATGTGTATTTTGCTACTGTAAAAGGTTTTTTTCTGCCTGACTTAGAAAGCATAATCCAACACTCTCCAACACCTTCCCATAATGTATGAACACCGCCAACCGCTAGAATATCATCGTTATTAAACAACGTAACTCCTTTGTAGGCTTCATTGCCTATAAAACCACTTTTTGTTTCTTTGGGCATTTCATAACCCAAATCTATTTGGTCTAAATGGTTTTTTGTAAAATTCTCAAATCTAAGCATCGAATGTATTTGACCTTCTCATTATTGCAGATATAGTCATCGGCAAAGGTTGGTTTTGTCTTACTACGATACGCGGATTGTTATCATATCCAGAAGGAAAAGATATTTCTTTATCGCCTGTAAACAATGGTACTGCTTCATCCATATTCATAGAACTGTCTCTAAACGGTATTCTATCTAAATTATTTATGTCTGCGCCTAACTCAGCACCGACTGTTTCTAAAAATCTTACTGTTGCGCCATGTATTCTTTTAATTTTGCCCTGAGATACGCCATCTTCTGCACCAGCTTCTAATTCTAAGGTTTCAAGAACAGACTCATAATTATAACCAAACTGAATTGTTGATGCGTTTCTGTCCAATGTTACAATACCCTGAGAAACAACCTTGTTTGGATGTATTGAACCATCTGCTAGTATTGATAAAGATTCACCCTCTAAATGAGCAAGACCATTAATTGTTGATGTAGCTGTGCTATCGTAAGTCAAACCACTATCGACATAGAAACAATCTGTAATATCACTACTAAAGTTTAAACTTGTTAAGCGTTCGATATGCCTTACAACAGATAGATTAACAATACGCTTTACAGATAAATATACTTCATCCTCTGCTCCACTAGGTATAGCAGTAATAGATTCTACTATTGCCGCAAGTTCATTAGTTGTAGCAAGCCTTGTTGTGTCTGAACTTACAACTGTAAGAAGCTTCCCTGCCACTGGTTTTAACTCTTGTATTGTTACAACTGCGGCTGATGGATTTGCTACATAAAAATCTTCGTGAGCATTAATCGCAGTAAATAAATTATCAGCAGTAGTGTTATTAGCTTCGTTTGGTCGAAACCCATTTGCATTAACTGGGGCATCTCCACTGACTGCTTCTGAGGTAAACGTAACTGTTGAACCATCACCTTTTGTAAATGTAAGCGTTGTTCCAACTGCAATGTTTGAGAAGTCTGAAACTGTTATTGTGCAATTCTGAGATACACCACCTAACTTATGGTCATGCCAAGCTACTGTATTATTAGGTGGGTCATAACTCAAACCAACTAAATTTCCATCTGCTCTAACAAACCACAAAATAAGTTCTGGCTCTTGTTGCCAAACCATATCTGTTAGGCCACCTCTTGTAATATGCTCCGCAAGAACTGTTAAATCTCTACCAACTAATCCATCAGCATCTAAGTTAAATGTTATTTCTTTAACTTTTTCTGTGCCTTTCTGAACCATAATTGTTGATGTTCCAGCCCTAACAGGACGAACAGAAGAAGTGCCAAAAGTTGTCTCTCTCAAAACATTTACATTAGTAGGTGTTACAGCAGATGAACCTGTGCCACCTGATAAAGTAAACTCTGAACTTGTAGTAAGTATCTGTAAAAATCTAGCTGGTATTAAATGCTTTATTACATTTACTTGGTCAGATGCAATAGTTACGTTTATTGCTCCATCATCTTCTGTGCTTGGTGTTTGGTTTTCAAAGTCTCCACTAACAGAGCCAAATATTGTCTGTGGTTGTTCAGTAGTTCCAGCAAAAAATAACCGTTCTTCATAAAAAGCAACCGCTTTAGGAAAACCCTTTCGCAATGAAAAAGCACCCCTAGACCATCTAGTAGTACCTCCTGTGGCGCAAACAGGTAGCACTAGCTGGTTTACTCTGCTATCAACTGCTACCTGCTGAACTGTTGCTGTGGCTGTTGTGGCGTTTGTTACTGCTGTTATAATACAATACCCTGTGCCACTGTGCTGATACTGCCAAGTATGATTGCCATAAACCTCTGAGCCAGAAGTGTGAACAGGCGGTTGTAACCCTGTAGATTCACCACTTCCAGCATCAGTTTTTTTGTAAACATTACCATTAAACCTAACAATATCATTCTGTGAATAGGTTGCAGAAGTAAGCCATTCATCATGCGCTACTTCTATAATGTCTCTAAATCTTACAACAGAACCTATGTCTGTTGACGCAAATAAATCTGCCGATGCTGTCAAAGTCATACTACCAGTATTAGCACCTGCTGTAATAGTTGTTCCTGTAATGTTTTCATCTTCATAAGGACCATCTACAAAAGCTACATCAGCAATAGCAAAAGCAGTAGATGATGTTCTTGTTATCTTTGCTGGTTCGTGTGAAGGATGCGCAAGGTAAATAACGTCAGCAGATTGCGCAAAGTTAATCTGGAATATATCAGTAGCATTATAGGTAGTAGTTATTTCTACTATTTTTCCTGCTGTGCCGCTATCATTATATGCTGTGTAATCAGTGCTGTTTTCGTCTGTTAAATCAAAAGTATTAGTAGCTGTGCTAACGACAGTAAACTCCCTGTTGTTTAACTCTACCATGCCTGTTATGCCTGAGAGAAACACCCTGTCACCGTTACTAAAACCATGCCCATTAGATGTTACTCTTGCAGGATTAGCTTTTGATATACCAGTAATGTTCTTTACTGATTCGGTAAGCAATCCACCGTCTTTAAAAAATCTAACGTATGTATTCCCAAATTCAAAAACATATGCTTGCTCATCGCTGAACTCAAACGGCATAAGCCTTACTTTACCGCCATCTTTTGTTGTTCCTGCAAACTTTGTACCGCTTCTTCTGGTCGCTCCACCTTGAGGATAAACCAGCATATTTTCTAATTGTTTGACTGAACTATTGTAAAGTGACGCATCAATCCTACCGTATAATCTAGGAGTAATTTCACCTGACGTAAAATTAGTTATGATTGTGGAAACTCTAGCCATCTTAGAACCTTATGTTTACAAAATCATTTGCAGTTATTTGCTCTGGGAAACCTTCTTTAGCATCAATAGACCTTGCTTCTGATAATGCAGAAGTATGAGTTATTTTCATTTGTTGGCTTAGTGCATTGCTTCCTGTAATTGCGTAAGCCGTTTCTGCCGCTATACCTGTGGCAAGCGCAAAACGAAAAGAAGCGTCATATTGCTCTGTGTCAGTTATTCTGCCGATATAAATAATTTGGCAAGAAGCTTCATTTGTTAAAACTTTCCTACCTTCAATCTTAAACATAATCCTAGAATCGTATGCGGCTACATCACTGTCTACGTCAGAATCGTGAAAAGAAATGACCCTTAAACAAAAAGGGTCTGTTGGTAATGAGAATTGTGCTGTAAATCCAAAGGGTGGAGTTTCTTCATCTTTGGCTAATTGTTTTCTCACAATAGCCCAATTCCAGCTATGCCCTCTGAGTATCGAATCTCTTACTAAATCAAAGTTTCGTGCGCATAAACGTGATTCTTTTGAATTTTCTGTTAGAGAAGTTATTGTTGAAGCACCCAACATATCCATTGCTTCATTACAAATATCAACTACCGAAGCCATTATTTATTCTCCTGATAAGGGTAACGAAGGCAAGGTTATTACCCTTGCCTTCGTATTTTGTTTAGTCTACCGAATATTCAACGATAAATGCCAAGTCACCAGCAGTTCCACCTGATGCGGAAAAAGTAACCGCTAAGTAAAACTGTGTTGAAGTGTCTGCACTTAAACCGCCAAGTTCAAATAACTTTTGACCTGTTGTATTAAGGTTAAGAACCTCATAACGAAGTTCAGCAATAGCCGCACCGTCAGCAACAAGTGTTGCAATACAGTCTTCGTCAATAACAGAGTCATCTAAGTTATATAGACCTACGTTGAAAGTACAAGAACCACCCAAGCCATCTGTACCAATCCTACATGAAATAAGATTAGCATGAGAAGGAAGTGGGCATAAGTAAACAATATCATTGTCTGTGCTGTCACCAGCAAGCAATGCTACGTTACCAGATGCTACACGAACTCTGCCACCCATTTCACTAGCTGGATTAGCTACCTGTGGAAGTGCAAGATAGTTGGCTACAATGCCAGAATTTCTAATTGTCATTTTCTATTCTCCTATCTTAATCTGGGGTTTCATCACAGAAGATTTGAACAACTTTGTTTTCTTCCATTCTGGTTGCGCCAATATCCATACAATAATAAACCTGAGTCGCATAACCTTTATCGTTACGCTCATCAATTCTTGCGGATACATCTTTGCCTATACCTAGAGTAATGCCATCTTCTGCCCATGCAAAGCATGAACGGACATCTGTGGCAGAAACAGCCAAGCGATTTGACATAATGAAGTTAAAGCCCATAAACGCTGTAACATCACCTTGAGCCAAAGCTTTAACAGTATTGAAGTCAGAACTTGTTACCTGAGTAGTACCAAGTAAGTCTTCAATTTGCTTTGGCGCAACAGCAATATAACGTGGGATAGACGGGTCAACATCTTGTACGTCAAGCTTACGCTTTGCTTCTAGCAACTTAGCAATAGTCAGTCCATCGTTAGAAGAAGCTGAACCTACTGTGTTAGTTGTAGCATCTAAGTCTGCTGTGCCTGAGCCTGTTTCACCAGTAGCCGAAGTTCCAAGTGCGGCTGTGATAATAACATCATCCATTGCACGACCCATAGCATTAGCCGCCGCTTGTGCGTACATAGATGTTGGATCAATTAACATACGAACCTTATCCTGATCATCAATCAAGTCTGCGTATTCATATGATGCTAAAGACAACCTACGTCTTGCGTGTGGTGTGTCCATTTGCGGTGTGTCACCATGTCGGCTTGTGCGAAGCTGTGCTGTTGCTTTGCCGATTTGGTCAATAAAAGCGTTCTTTCCAACTACATTCTCTATACGGACTGCATCACGCAAACGGCTACCCATTTGCTGTGACAACATTTGCACGTTTGCAGAATATTGTTGTACGAACCCTGTTGTGATTTGTGAAGACATTTTGTCTCTCCTTTATTCACAAGTTGCGTTGATACTAATTCAATGTGCTACCCTTACGGACACCTCTAGGCTTTGTAGTCGCCTTATGACTATCGTCTTTCCGATTGTCTTCGGGACGATTTTCATCGCTACCCCTAATAATCCAACTCCAAATGATATCTGCTTTGGTTTCTAGTTGGCTTATATCTAAAATATCCCTATTTGCGCAAGTTTGCAATAGGTTACACATTAATTCATTTCTTGTAACAATTAAGGTTTCTTTATCCATCTGTATGTATCATTTCCATTAATTCATTTACACGACTAATAGCTTTCTGTCTGCCGACATAATTCTTCCTGTCAGTGTACTCTGGGGAACGCATAATAGCATCAACCTCTGCTTGCGCTTCTTGTGGCGTAAATGCTCTAGGATTAGTTTGCTCTGCAATGGTATCTTCACTTGTTACAGACCTACGAAACTCTGCAATGTTTGCAAATGCTTTGATAAACTCTGGATGGTTTCCTACCAAAGTACCGTCAGAAAGTGTCATGTTAAGAATATCAGAAGACGCAAACTGCTCAACAACACTACCAGCTTCTTGTATTTTCTGGTCGTATGCTTTGCCCCATTCTTTTTTTAACTGACCTTCAATATCATTTCTTTGTGCTTCTAAGTCTGCTGAAACTGTTTCATTGGAATTAGTTACTACTGATTTGTAGTATTCTAATACACCGTTTGCTTGGTCAGGAGTAAGACGTAGTTGATGCGCTACATCTTTATAACTGTTTGCTACATCTTCTGTGACTATGTTACCGTCTACTGCAATTTCATAACCATCAGATGTTTCTGGTCTGCCTAATCTATTAGCTATTCTGTCTAAATCATCAGAAGTTGGATTTGCTGGTAGTGGTACTTTATCTGCACCTATTAATCTTTGTGCATTTACAAAAGATTGTGCTAAATTACCAACGTCTTTTATTGGTGATAAGCTTGGATGTTCGCGTAATTCTTCTGGAATCATACTTAAAAAATCGCTACCAGAACCGCCTTGCGCTGTTTCTGCTGGTGTTTGTAACATTGTTTGCGGCTGTTCTACCTGTTCAACTGTTCCTTCTTCCATCTTTAATCCTTATCTGTTAATTGTTTAATAAATAGAAAAACACTACGCTTGCCTTCTTCAAAAGCAGTAGCGTGTGAATCTCCTTCAACAAACGTGGTATTGTTGTAACTACACCTATTTGCTAAATCTTGAAGAACTTTTTTACCATTCTCGGAATCAAATATTTGTTTATATGATTGAGTTATTTGCTCTATTCTTTTATCCATCTGCTCCCCCTACCATTCTTACTGCTTGTGCGCCCTGTGCAATATTACTTATATCTTCTGTTGTTTGCTGACGCTCTGTTAATTCTTGCTGTTGTGCCGCTTGTTGTTGCCTTGATTCATCTACTTCTCTTTGTGACTTCAAGGTAGTCTTTGGAACTCCAAGACTGTCTGTGATATGACGAACTAATCCATCAGGGTCTAAGTGGTCTGCAACTGGCAAGGTTTGAGACAATGGCAACAATATCTCTAGTGCTTTCATTGTATTGTTTAAAGAACTAGATTTTTGCGCTCTTGCAAGGGGTGATACATACTCAATATCTATATCACGACCTTGTAATATTGCTGGTGCTGGGGCTAACATATCTGCCCTTAACATCAACCCAAATACTCTATCAATTAACGGACGTAGCATTTCATTCATTAATCTACCAAGAACAGGTCCGATAACTCGCATACGTTCTTCTTGTCTTTGCACTACTTCTGTCGCAGTCATATTTGGATTACCACCAGTAAGAAGCTGGTCAACATAAAAAGCAGAACGAATAGCACTTCTTCTTTGTTCTTCCATAGCCAAACCAACTTGAATGTTACTTCCACTGTTCAAAGGTGTGATTGTATCCCTTGTTCCAGAACGGTAGAAATTTAATCCGCCTGGCTGGGTACGAACAGGAAGCAGGAATCCATCGTCAGGAACAAGCAAAGGTGGGTCTATGGTCTTCTGTGCCGCTTGAATAATGGTTTTAGACATAAGATTAAGCATCTTCACATCTGGTAGTGCAATCATAGCTGGTGAGCGACCCATAACTTCGCCTGTTGATTTTAAAAATCTTGGTACAGCATATGGCATTTCTTCAAAGCCACCTTGACTCAAAACCATCTTGCTCTGCATACAAACGTAAACAGATGAGAAAGGCATATTAGTATTATCTAATTTAGTTATATCTCTTTCATCGTTTGGCGTAACAACGTGCATTATGTCAACGTGTTCATCTGGCTTCTTCTCAAAAGTTTTCTTAATAAAGTCACCAACATTTTCTATGCCAAATCGTTTGATTGCTGTGCTTGCGGTAGTGCTATACTTCCTAAACACCGTATCAACCATTCCAAACTGGTCTTCTTCAACATAAAATTCAGATATGTGTCTTGTGCTAAAACGTAATCTTTTGTCATCACTTAGTTCTGTAAACACACATCCAGTGCCAAATACAGAAAGGTCTACATATATCTCATGTATTTCTGTTTCAAAGTTAGATTGGTTAAATGCTCTCATCATTCGCATAGAACTGTCTTGAAGCCACTCGCGGACTTCATCATCTCTATTAAGGTCTGTGTCTTTTACATCTAAGTGAAACCAAGGTGATGCACCACTTGTAAGCATACCATGTAAACTTGCAGATAATAAATCTACAGCTTGCAGTGCAGTGCCATCATAAATTAACTCTGTGCGTTTCTCACCCTTAGACCGTTTTTTTACAATATCAGATTTACGCGGAAGCATATAATCGGATAACTCTTGATAATGAGTATCCCAATTATCTCTTTGCATTGTAATATAATCAAAGCGTTTAATTAAACTGCCTATGCGCTCATCTACCATTTTTTATCCTAACAAAGTTGGTGTGCCGCGTGTAGCACGTTTATCATCTTGCAATGCACCAGCAACGATTGTTGAACCCCTGCCCTTACGCAATCTTCTTTCAGAAGCTAAAGCTTCATCTGCCATAGCCGCAGACCTTGCCATATCTGGAACTGGCGGTGGTGGCGGTGGTGGTGGCGGTGGTATTGTAAGTCGTGTTGGTCGAAAACTAGACATTTTATTCTCCTAATAGGCTTTTATAGTTTACTGACGCTCCACCTCTATTTGTGACTTGTCTTGAAGTTGGTGGATTGCTAGAAACATCCATTTGCGCTGTTTCGCGTTTTCCTGTTGGCGTTTGACTTTTTGTGGTTAAAATAGTGCTAGGTGGTTTTTTTGGGCTTGTATCTCTTTTGTTTTTAGAGTTTGGCTTAGATAATGGATTGAACATAGATTGACCACTATATGTTTTTACTATGCCACCAGATACAGCACCCACTACTTGACCTTGTGCATTTTTAACAGCAGTGCCACCCTTTTGTAAAACTCTTATAATATTTGCGTCATTAAGACCGCCAATACCTCTAAGAGCAACGCCCAAGGCACTCGGTATTTGTTGACCGTTTATTTCTAGTCTTGGAATAGAATTGTCACTTCTTGTTTGCATTTCTTCTATTGCTTCAACATCTACTCCTGCCGACAATCTAGCCTGTGTATTAGTTGGCGTTCTTTCAAGTTCTCTTTTGCTTTTTTTCTCTCGACTACCCATGCCTGTGAAACCCTATTCTACCATTTTTGTCTCTTAACCAATAACATTCATTGTACCCCATTGACAATACTTGTAACTTTATTTGTCTAAATGTTCTTATTAAACTGTTAAAATCACCATCAACAACCAAATCAATAATCCACATACTGTGACCATCACTCATAAAAGCATCAGGGTCTAGCACCCAATACTTTTGGTAAATGTATAATTCTTTCCAATCAGGAGTAGCAAAAGTTGCAAAATAAGAACAAGTCGGGTCTGTTATAAATTTACCTAAAGTAATTGGTACTTGTATGTAATCGTAAATCCACTGAGCGTCTTGGATACAATACCCATCTGAGTTTGCAAGCAAATACAATAATCTTTCATATTGAAAAGGGGTTATAGTCATTTACAGCTACTTGTTGTGGGGGCTTTATCATTCTCTCTCTTTGGTTTAAACCTGTGGCAAGATACCTAAATGCATCTGCTGAATGTGAAGTATAGTCATGTCTTGGCTGGTCACGAAAGATTTTTTTTCTTTCATCCCAATCTTGTCGGTACTGGCGCAAGTAATCTATACCTTCTTGACACTTGTCTCTGTCAAAATAGCATTTTGGCAATAGCAATCTTACAGCGTTAATACCATCTATTATTTTCATTCTTGGAATTACTTTGAACCTGATACCCAACGACTGAGCCGTTTCAAGACGCGATTTACCAGTCCCAAGTTCTCTGACTTCGATGTCGTGTGGGGCGAGATGCTCACCGTAAAAGTAGTCTTTCCTGTCAATAATTTCAGCATAGTGAGATAAACCGACTCCACTATTTTCGTAATAATCGATGATATGTATTGCACCACCGCGATTAACTTGCGCAAACCAAATTGCTGTAGCATCATTAACTCCTAAATCCCATGCAGTATGAACTGGCAAAGAAGGGTCATAAGGTACTTTAGTTATTCTTCCAGTGTCTTCTGCTTCTGTTACTAATTTACCATAATAAGCACCAATAATGCTTGCTGTAAAGGAACACTCATATTCTTGCTCGTATTGCTCCTCAGTCATTTGCTTTTGAGCCGCTTCTAATTCTTCTTGTTTTACAATCTTACTTTCAGAAGCTTTGATAATATTCCAATACCATTTGTCAGAACCTTCTTGAACTTCGCTTCTAGCTTGTTGCAGTAAATCAAAAAAATGATTATGTCCGTTTGGCGTACCTAAAAATATAGCACCACCCTCTCTATCGGATAGTGCTGGTCTTACAACCTCCCCCCATACTCTAGGATTCATCATCCCAAACTCATCGAAGATTGCTAAATCTAAATAAATACCTCTTAAAGAATCTGGATTCTCAGCAGACAATAACATTAATCGTGCGCCATTAGGAAAGTCTACCCTTAGTTCAGTCTCATTAAACTGTATGTTTGGAATAACACTGGCGTAATACTTTACATAATCCCATGCAATTCTTTTAGCCTGTGTAAAAGTAGGCGCAATAAAAGCAACTCTTGGTCTGGGTAATTGACATATTAAACATTCTTTTATTAAATGATTGATTGCAAATACCGTCTTACCAAAACGTCTATGCATTACTAATACATTCCAACGCTTAATGCTGTTATGCATCTCTGCCTGTGTGCTTCTTGGCTTATACGGTATCGTTACTTGAGCCATCGCCTGTCTCCCATGTATAAGTGACCTCTGTATCACCCTGAGTTATCTTCATCATCTGCTTGGCTTTCTCACCAAACTGGTCTGAATTGCAATGAGACTCCAACCAACGACTATGACTACCCATCTCCCTCAATGCCATTACATCAACATCCATTGTCTTTGTAACCGCGCCAACAAGCAAGTTCTCAAAGTTACTTCTGAACTCACTACTAAAACTACTCTTAGCTAATTCATAAGCGTTCTTTAACTCAATATTATTATTTAAATAATTATAAAAAGTATTCCTACTTATACTCATACCCTTGCATATCTCCGATACACTAATACCGTCAGATACCATCTGGATAATCATATCCTCACTCTTTACAATCTTTTGCACTAAAGTCTGCTTCTTACGACCCACTATACTCTCCTTCTGCTATAACTTCCTTTGTGTGTGTAGAACTATTGATTAACACATATAGTATATGGTCGCGCACGTCAGGGGATACGGTTTTTTTTACAAGCCCCCCTACCTATATATCTCGCGCATGAATTGTAGTACGCTATCCGCGTGACACTGATTAAAGCTGTATGATTATTATATAAATAAAAATACTCATTAATATGATTAGCATATAATCATTGAACTAATTAATATAGTGATATGAGCGCTTTACATATTGACTATATAATAGGTATTAATCTCTCAACGCTATAAGTCTATAAAGTCTATACAAGATACCGTATTGACTGACAACACCTGCAAGCAATTTTATATCGGTATAAAATAAAGTTAAATTAATTTACTTTTATGCTTTACAAGCACTGTTGCAATATGTTACAGATTAAATAACTACAATTAAAAAAGGGATTTTAAGCAATGCAAACTTACACAATAACCGCAATAGATGAAGCAACAAAAACAAGAATATCAAGCACTTTTTCATCAATGCAAGAAGCAAGTTACTTTAGTATTTGGTGTAAACAACATAACATTAAAACGGTTGTTGGCGCGTATATTAGTATAGTTGACACGCAATCAGCAATCGATCATGCAATGTTCTGCTTTAACATTGAAGAATAAAAACAGAAACAATTAAGGGATTTAAACAATGATAACATTATACTTTATTCAAAAAACAGTTTACGGAAAAGAATTATTCTATCCAGATTGTGAAGCTACAAAAAATTTAGCTATTTTAGCTAATCGCAAAACATTCGATTTGAATAGTTTGAAGCTTTTAAAATCAACATATTGTTTTGACGTTCAATTAAACTCAGAACAAATTGCAATATAAGAAACAATTAAGGGATTAAAAACGATGGAAAAATTTAAGATGAGTGCTTTCGAGAGGGTTTTAAAATCTGGATTAATTAATCACATTGAACAATTAGAACAGATGAAAGATTATATCTTAAACATTGAAACCAAGGTCGGAACAAAATTAGATGATAAGGCAAGAGAAGCTTTCTCATCATTAGATCAAGCGCAAATTGATTTAACAAACTTCACACGATTACACATAACAAGGGATTAGAAACGATGGAAAACTTTTTCAAATACAATGAAATCAAAACACATTTTGACGATTTTTTATTAGAATGTGATTCAATGTGGTTATATAATAACTGTTTAGATGAATTACATCACGAATGTTTTAACATGGATTATTATATTATAGGAACTTATCAGGCTAAACAATGGCTAGGCGATAATGCTCTTGATATTATCAATATCATAAAAGAATATGAGCAAGAAAATTTTGGTCAGGTATCAACCGACCTATCTAACGCTGAACAAATCGTCAATATGTATGTTTATATAGTAGGTGAACATGTGGTCAATGAGTACATTGAAGAATTGCATAAAATTTCTGATGGTTATCAATTAGCTATTCTGTCTAAATCAGCAGAAAGGGTTTAAACAATGGATGAAAGAAAACAAAATGTTAACGGTACATTATTTTCTATTAATGAATTAATAGACTTATATTTAGATTGGTTTAATAATTTTATCACAATAAGTGCCTTTGCATCTTATTATCAATTAACCGAAGATACAGCGTCAATAGTAATTAAAGAAGGTCGAGAGATGCATGAAAGAAAAGTATTTAAGGGGTTCAACAATGAGTAAAACAAGAAATATAATTTGGTATCATTCATCATCACCTCCGCAAATAATAGGAAATCATAGTAACGGGTGTTATATAGGTAATTATGACGGTTTGCATACTTGTTTAATAAACGCCAACAAACACAAGTGGAAATCCGTCACAGTATCACAAGATATTTTTGGAGATTATCATTTATTTCAAACAGAAAAACATTGGTTTAAATATCCTAGTAAAAAAAATTTTATGGCAAACTATGAAACAATAAAAGTTTAGTGTTTATGATTACCCCTAGTTTTATAGCTAGGGGTAACGATAAGCGACTAGGACACGCTTAAAACGCCACTAATGGCATAATAAAAAAGAAAGGTCATACAATGAGTTATTATATTATAAATATCAAAGGCAGATATGAAATTCAAGATTGGATTAATAGCAATCAAGAAAAAAATATGAAAGTGTTTGATTTATTGGCAGGCGGTATTGCATCGGAAATAAATAGAGATTCATTTCTTGATGAAGATTTAAAAAATAATCAAGAGTTCGAATATGAAACACGTCTAAAAGACGGTAGGGGATACCCACTTAACATAAGACTAGGTTTAAATTGTTTCGATAAAATCGAAGCATAAACAATGAT
>Ga0209336_10000209_pt1 | contig 29945 bp, 24 predicted proteins | sample LinPmetageLP32_FD_184042 | JGI IMG/M metagenome (GOLD analysis project Ga0209336, IMG submission 184042) | Marine viral communities from the Pacific Ocean - LP-32 (SPAdes) (version 2) | ecosystem: Environmental > Aquatic > Marine > Oceanic | place: Pacific Ocean | collected 2009-08-23
TATCTAAATAACTCATTAAGCATGTACAATAAAGTCATTAGACGGATTAAAGTAAATTTGCCCATTAGAAGCATCTAAGCAATATCCTATTATTCTAGCAACGTTGCCGGTAGAACCAGGAGCACTATTAAGGGCTAATCCATTAGAAGTTCTAAGAAATAATTTATCACCTACTGCACCTGGGTCATGGTCTAATGTTACCATACCTTTAATTAACATACCATTGGTGTCAGAGACCGCTCCTAATGCCACTGCTAATAATCCTGTAGATTTAGTATTGTCTGTAGCATTTGCTAATTCCCAATTACCACTAGCATTATAGTGATAAATTTTACCAGCATCCATACTAAGAGTACCTCCAAAGAAAACTACGTCACCTTGGTGATCAGCATCTGTTGTAGAAGTTTTAGCTAATTTATTAGATGTAGCATCTATTGTAGTTGCGGTAACATCATCAAAAGTAACATCAGAGGTTGTAGTTAATCCTTGGTTAATTGCCTTAACTGCCGCTAAATCTGTTAATTCACTGTCCATTAAAGCACCTGCACTGGTTACGTTTGCTGTGTCAGTTACGTCGGCACCATCTTCTACATTTATATCGGATCTGAATTGGGTAAATGTTCTACCTTTAACATTACTACTACCCATTAGCAGGACATCATTAGTAGTTAATGCTTCTTCTGATTTTAAAGCGTTACCACTTGATTTACCAAAGGTTAAGGTAGCTTGTTTTCCATTTATGTTTGTTTGTAGAGCTGAGCTAGAAGCATTTAATTGTATTAATGTTGCGGCATTATCCGCTTTAGTTCCTTGGGCTGAGGTTGCATAATCAGATGAATCGAAGGCTTTAACTTGTGCCAAGTTTGTGACTTCGGAGTCCATTAAAGCTCCTGCACTGGTTACGTTTGATGTGTCAGTAACATCTGCACTGGTTTCTATTCCATCTAATTTGGTTTTATCACCATTAGCGAAAGCGCCTTCTGAAGGCTTAACTTGTAGTGTTGAGATTGTTACTCCTTTAACACCCGCTAAATCGGTAAGTTCACTATCCATTAATGCTCCAGCAGCAGTTACGTTTGTTGTGTCTGTTACGTCTGCGCCATCTTCTACGTTTATATCGCCTCTAAATTGTGCATATGTGCGACCTTTAACATTACTACTACCCATTAGCAGGACATCATTAGTAGTTAATGCTTCTTCTGATTTTAAAGCATTACCGCTTGATTTACCAAAGGTTAAGGTGGCTTGTTTTCCGTCTATATTTGTTTGAAGTGCAGAACTTGAAGCATTTAATTGAACTACAGTTGCTATAGTAGCGTCAACTGCTATGTCATTTGCGTTAGCTGTAATACCAGTACCACCCACAACATTTAAAGTAACTGTTCCTGAAGTGCCACCACCTGTTAATCCATCTCCAGCTGTTACACCTGTTAGACCACCTGCTGTAGCTGAGGCTAATGAAGCTGATACATTAGGAAATCCATTAATAGATAAATCTCCACTTGCACTTATGTTACCCGAAGCTGTTATGTGAGATGTTGTATTTATATTCCCAGCTACATCTAATTTAGCTGTTGGGGTTGCATCTCCTATACCTACATTATCAGTTGAAGCATCAGCATATATTAAGTTTAAATCATTTTCACCAGCGTACTGGAAATCTGCGTTATTTTGTTGTGAGTTATATAAAAATTTATCCCCAGCATTAGCTTCAAAACCAATACCATTTGTATTTAAGGTTACAAATACATCACTATCAGCAGTAGATGATATAGCGTTACTATTTAATATTAAATCATCAACTGTTAATGTTGTTAATGTTCCTAATGATGTTATATTTGTTTGTGCTGCTGTTCCTAATGTACCTACTAATGAGTTACCTGTAATGGTTCCTGATGCACTTACAGCGGATGCTGTTACATGAGTGGTAGAAACAGAAGTTGCTCCAAAATTATCAGCAAATAAAGAAGAAACAGTACCTGCACCACTAAATAACCACCCCAAAGAAGAATTATATGTTATTCCGTTAGCCATATTGACTTCTCTAGTACCGTTACTTCCGGTAAACATAAGAAGTTTACTATCAGTAGGAATAACATCACCTGCTACCCTTACATAAGGCATAGACGCTTGTGCAGCTTGTTTTACTACACCTTCATCAAGTATTAATACAGTATTAGCTGCTTCTACTGTTGCTTGTGTAGTAAGAGTTGGAAGCTGTAAATATGACCCACTTAATTGTACATTAGCTGTTGTTGTAAGGGTATTAGTTGTAGTATTACCATCTACTATTAAATTATTAGCTCCCGGATCTTCAGAACTACCTACTTTTAAACCACCTATAAATGCACCATAATCTTCTACAAGTAATACTCCATCTCCTGGGTCTGTGTTGGTAGAACCTATTCTTACTGCATTTAATAAAGCAAAATCGCTTACTGTTAAATCATCTCCTACAGTAACATCCGTATCAAATGCAGCAGAACCCGTAAATAGGATAGAAGGCCCACCTCCCGGGGAACCTATTATTTTAATTCTTTCAATGGGTTCTTCACTTTTAACTGCTGATACCCTTAATGATAGACTTCCTTGTATACCTTGGGTACTTACTTCATCTACAAGTGCTACTATTTCAGCAGCCGATCCTGAAACATCTATTTGGGTATAGCTTGAACTGTCAATAGAAAAATTAACTCTACCTACTTCATCTCCAGGGTCAGCTCCCTTAGTTGTTCTAGAGCCTCTAATTAATATTTCTCCTCCTCTATTGTCATCTCTAATTTCTTTAAAGTCAAATGCCCTAATAGGAGTATCAGTACCTATCCCAATTCGTGGGTTATTTCCAGATTTAGAAATAAATAACACATCTACTAAATCTGTAGTTGTATCTCCTACAGAAAATTTAACAGCACTACTTCCTGTGTCAAATTTAATTTGGGCAGAAGCACTAGCGAAATTAAATGATCCAGAAATTGAGGAAGAAGCATCATTATTAAAGAAGTAAATCGCAGGGTTTCCTGATATAGTAACGCCTGTTCTTTCTTGCCTGTCGGCAACTTGCATCCTACCTATTACACCTAATGTTCCATCGTCATCCGTACCTCCATGTCCCCCATCTCCTCCTGTAGTAGGGTCATAAAATAAACTTGAAGTATATCGAATATAATTAGCAGTTGAAATAACTCTTCCATTTCGATCTAGTGCTACTCCTAATACACCCATCCTTTGGGTGTTTTTTTGAGGAGTAACGTAAGTTCTAAGTTGGGAAGATTCTAAAAATTGTCCTGCTTTATAGCTAGTAGCTTGGGGGTTACCCCCAAATATTCCATTTTGTAAATAACCCAATTGGGCATCTTGAGCAACTCTTAGACCATTTGAGGTATTAAATGTTAAAGCAGCCTCACCATTAATAGTAGTACCACCTGTTGCTGTAAGTATATTGTCGTTAGTATTGTTAGTAATTGCTGTTACAGCCCCACCACCACCACCGCCTCCATAAGAACCTGTGTGGTATAATTCTCCGGTTGCCGTATTAATTAATACTACATTGTTAGGGGCATGAGATGCTGAAAGTGAAGTTGAGGCAAATAATGCTCCACTTGCACTTATAGCACCTGACGCTGTTATGTTACCCTCACCCATAGTAACGTCTGATATAAGTTCTAAACTACCAGTTATGCCAACGTTAGTCCCTGTGTCATGTATGGTAAGGATATTATTATCATTGTACCCTAAGTGTAAAAAATCTCCGCTATCTATTAGGAATCCATTGTCACCTCCCGGGGAGCCAAAGGATATCCCCCCATTAGTAGGTGTAGTGGTTGTAGGTAATTGAAGGTGTTTAGTAAAAGTTGTTTCACTTGCACTTATTACAGATCCAGTAAAAGCAACATTTGTAATAACACTATTGCCTAATAATGTAGTGGTTCTATTGTTAGAGGAGAATCTAATTTCTGTTGAGTTAAAATCATTAGCAAGGTTTTGACCATCTACTAAATATTTTGAGGCATGAATATCTAAACTAGAACTTATGTCTGCAGAAGAAGTAATTGCTACTGTAGTAATAGATCCTTGATCCATTACTTGTTGTAAAGTAGGGGTAGGAGTACTACCACCTGATCCATAAGAACCTGTGTGGTATAATTCTCCGGTAGTTGTGTTAACTAACACTACATTGTTAGAAGCATGAGATGCCGAAAGTGAGGTTGAAGCAAATAAATTATTACTTGCACTTATGCTACCTTGTACTGTTAATGCTTCACCAGGGGTTGGGACGTTTATACCTAACTTAGCATCACCAAGGGAGCTTGATATAAAATTTGGAGAAGTACCTGCTGTAAATTGGGTTTGTATGTTAGCATTATCTCTTAAAACTAATCTACCTTTATGTGCATTTGTCCCACTACCTACTCTTGTAAGTTGAACTACGTTATTACTATCGGCATCTTGTAATGCAATAATAGCTGAGTCGTCTGTGTTTCGAGCTATAAGTTTTAGTGCTACTACTTCAGATCCTGAAATTGCACCACTCGCACTTACAATTGATCCTGTAATAGGACCATCTACAAATAAAGATGCGCCTTGAGCATCGTCAAATATGAACCCATCGTCGCCATCAAAAGCACCACCGTTATTAAATTGAATGTTTTGATCATTTCCTCCAGGAGTACCACCACCTCCACCTGAACCCCCACCAAAAGAACCAGTGTAATAAAAAGCCCCTGAAGAAGTATTATAAACTAATACTTTTTCTTCTACACCCGGGGATTGAGTGTTTCCACCCGTGTTAGTAATTGCAGAAGCAGTAATACCTGCTATGTGAGCATTACTTCCTGATATTAATACTTTTCTCCAAGATCCCATGTGTTGTTAATTATTTTCCTATAAATATTTTATTTTTGAAGAGGGGGTGGAGGGGGTACTTCAGAAAGTTTTTTATAATTGCTTTCTAATTTTTTTAATACATTAGAAACAAAATGGGCATCTTTACCTTGTAAAGTTGAATTATGAAGGGACGATATTAAAAGACCACATTCATTTACATCTAATTTAATACTCATAACGATTTATTTTATATATAAATATATGGTTTTTAATCAAAAACACCATAAATATAAATGTTACTGTCGGCTCCCGCAGGATTCGATGCTGTATCTATAAACCATGAACCTAAAGTAGCTAGTGCCCCAGATTCATAAAAAGCTAAATCTTGGTCTATGTTTTCGGGGTTTACGGCTGTTGCCCCTACTGAGAGTTTTACTGTTGAGATTAATCCTATATTTTCGGCACTTGCTGTTACTTCTCCAATAGTAGGAATACCTGTTGGTTTTGTTGGGGAGTGCCAATCCGATCCCATCCCTTTAGCAAGACCCCAACCCGCGGCTTCCCAAGTTGTACCTGCAATCTGGGTGGAATTTGCGTTTAAATGGAATATTGCAGAGCCTGACCCTGCTGTAAATGAAGAAGTTTGGACTAAAAATCCTCCAGCATCATAATTAAAAGGGACTGTACTATTACTTCCACTATTTAAAGTAATAAACTTATCAGTAGTTTGAAATTTATCAGCATGAATTGCTGTTACATTACTATCATTTATTACTCTAAAATTACCCTTAATTAAAATATCATCTTTAAAAGTATAAGCAGCAGTCCAAGTTTTATTTATGTTAAGTTGGGCATTATTTAAACCAGTAGAATTTAAGGCTGAATTATTATTATAAAATACTTCTTGAGATCCTCCTACGCTATTACCCCCATTATGATTTTGTTGAATAGAAAGGGGGTTGGAATCTGCTCTTGCTAATGTAATAGAACCAGATCCAGTTACTGCAAAACTAGTGTCTAAAAAGAGATCTGATCTATCGTTAGCACTAAGGCCAAAAGTTAATCCATTCCCTGCTAAATTAGAGTTTAAAGCTAATTTACCTGCACCCATAATACCATCAGTAGTAGTTAAACCACTTTGGCTAGGGTTTAGGTTTATACTACCCGAGCCATCTAGTGCTCCCCCAAAACTTCCTGAAAGGCCATTTCCTAAGAAAGTGTTATTAACCTTTAAATCGCCCGTAGCAAAAGCCAAGCCGGAGTTTGATGCAAGATCAACGCTAATTTGATCCTTACTTCCATCAAATTCTAAACCTGCTTGAGGTAAACCATCAGCTAATGCAAGGGTTGTTGGAACAGTGGTTTCAACTGTATTACCACTAAATAAATTAGCATCAGATATTTCAGGAACTTCTAATCCTGATTTGTTAATATTTCCAGTAGAAGCTCCATTAACGTTCATAGGAAATAATTTAACACTCATAGTAGTTAATGACTCCCCATTCCATTCAGGATTATTTGTACCATTAGGATTTCTCATAAGAATACCATCTCCACGTACAACTCCTTGGCTGTCATTTAATGTTACTCCATATAATGATGAAGACATATCTCCAAACACATTACCTGCAAAACTCCCTGAGAAGTTTCCTGTGAGTTCATCTCCTACAACTGCAGTAGAGCCTGATATTTTGAATAAAGGACCATCTCCATAAAATGCTGAGGGTAAGTTTGTATAACCTAATCCAAAATCTTCATGAGCTCTTATTCTTAATTGAAATCTTTCTCCTTGTTCAATTGGAAAGTTATCGCTACTTGCTACTTCAAAGGATCCAGAAAATGAAGCAGAAAGAGGAAGAGGATTTAAACCCGACCAACCATTCATACCTTGGAATACTGTAATTGGAATTGAAATTTCATCAGAATCTATAAATTCAGCAGAACCTCCTGTAGCATATCCTCCAGGTTGGTATCTTCTTAAGGTAGCTCTAATGTCTTTATTTGGAACTAATGAACCTGTAAAGAAGAAAGGAATAACAAATGATGCTGTAATGCCTGATCCTACAGGCATCGCTCTATTAAATTCTATAAAATCACCATTACTTGTATCTAAGTAAGTTACTTCAGATTGGGAACTATAAAAACCAGTTGCTGCAGATCCTGTAAAAGTAAAGGGAACATTTGCTGCTGTCTGCCCCTCCATATTTTGGAATTGGTTATCAATAGGAAGTGTTCCTCCCGTAAATCCTTCTAATGTTGATCCTGTCCTAATGTAATTATTATTAGTAGCTGCTTGATCACTACCTGATTGGAATCCTTCAAATTTTAATACGGGATCAAATGCTATACTAGAGGTTATTTCAAACCCTCCGTGGGGTTCGTTTTTAAATACTACAGGGAATGTTGTTAAAGGGGGGTCAGCTGTAGGAATTGGAATAGGATTAGCTACAGTAGAGGCAGAAATCGGAAGGTTGGGTACATTTACACTTTCACTTCGTAAAAATAAATTAGGGTTAGTGCCTCCTTGATGTTTATTGTTTATAGAGCCTGTAGTTTGGAAATGTCCCCTATCACCACTAGATCCTGAAGAAGCAAATACTAGTCTTCTTCCTGTATTAGGAGTAATATAAGGATCTAAAGCAATTGAAGAAGTTAAATGATTAACCTCAAAATTAGATCCTGAGATTAGGACTTTTTTCCATTTTGGTGATCCACTCATATTTTATGCGTATATAAATACAGAGCTTTCGTTAGTCGTTGCTCCCGTTGTTATAGCTAATTGACCTACCCTTGAGTTAGCAACACCACTAGTACCAAATGTTGGGGTTGTATTAATTAATACAGACTCTATACTTGCGGTAACCATAGTAGTAACTATAGCAGCATGAGATGCTGATGTTATAGTGTGGCTTTCTGAGTTAATACCCTGTAATCTATTTGAAACCCCCCACCTAATACTGTGGGAGTCGTAAAATAAAAATGCACCTTGCCCTTGGTCGGTGTTGGTAGATTGGACAACAAAACCTCCATCACCTCCTGTTGTTCCCCCCGTTGAACCACTATTTATTAGTACAAATTGATCAGCAATATTTAAATTTTCAGTTTCAATAGAAGCACTTATTAAAGTCCCAGAAACTGTAAAATTACCTTCAACATTTACATCATTTTGGAAAGTAAAGTCTCCTGTTAAAGTAGTATTTAAGTCGTAAGTAAATGTTGGATTATTTATTAATTTTTGAGAAAATCCACCTCCACTTTGAAGACTTGAAGTTTGAAGATCAGCCTCAGGAGTAACTGTTAAAGTTAAATTTGAAGATCCTGTTTGAAATATAACTCTATTAGAAGAGGTAACTGCAAAATTTGTATCAACTGCTAATACACTGTTAGCTGTACTATATTCTAATCCATCACCAGGTAAACCATCAGCTAATTTAAGCTCATCCGAAGCAAGGGCTAAACCACTATTAGTAGCAAGATCTATAGCAATTACACCAGTAGAAAAAGATAACCCATTTCCTGCTATTGATGAATTAATTGCTAATTCATCACTACCTGTAGTTAAACCTGAAGTGCCCCCAGGAGTAAGGGCTATACTCATAGAAGTAAAATTATCAGTACCTGTTCCTGAAAAGTAAAGGCCTTGGTTAGCTAGTGTTGAAGCTAATCGTAAACCACCACTTTGGAATTCTAATCCCCCATTGGAAGCTGTTGCTACCGTTATTGTAACAGGTTGGTTTCCATTGTATGAAAAAATTGCTCCCGAAGAGGATGCAATACCATTAGCACCTACTAAAGAATTTTCTAAAGTACCTATTACTCCTGTTAATCCTGATCCGTCTCCTGCAAAACTACCTGAAAAAGTACCTGCAGCTGTACTACTTGAAAATACAAGTTGATCACTAGTAGCATTATAAAATAAACTACTTGTAGCCTCTATTCCTGTAGAATCAGCATTCCTAAAAAGAACTTGGGAATTATTTAATACGGCGTTGGGAGTGCCCGAAGCAGAAATATTAAAAGCACTAAGACCTGTTTTATCTAAAAATAGTTGATTACCTTGACTTGCTGTAAAAAATATAGATCCTGTGCTAAAAAAGCGTCCTGTTACCGTGTCCCTAAAAATTACTTCAGATTTATCCGTAGGGGTACCTGTTACAGAAGCTGTAATTGCTGCTACGTGGGCATTAGATCCCGATACTAATATTTTACGCCATACTGCCATTTAAAAAATTATTATTTGTTAAATTCTTCTGTTTGATTTATACATTCTTGTAGTTTATAAATTAAATCATAAACAATTTGAATGTTTTTAATTTTACAAGTTCCTTCAGCTAAAAGAGGAATTAAAACTTCACATTCTTCTCCATTAAGTAATACTTTAGGAGCTTGTGCTTGCTTTCTTAGTGATTTTTGATCTGACATAACGATGTTTTTATATAAATATTATAATTATCCAATTCCTGCATAAAAATTAGATGATGAATACATAAGACCTCCTACACGTGCGGTAGGGTTTGCACCTGATATTGGGTCAAAAACAAACCCTGAACCTGAAACCATGATAGAATCATCAGTAGCGTGCTTTTTAAGTTTAATAGGAATTACTGAGGATCCTATAAATGACACTTCATCTACGTGAGCAAAACTAGCGGTTAATCCTAAACTTGCAGAATTGCCTCCTTCTAATGTTCCTTGTAAACCTAACCCTGAGCCACTTAGGGAGATGTCTACTTGAGCCCAACCATTGTCATTACCTACGTTACTTTTATCAACTAGTACATACACTTCACCATTAGGTCCATAGGCACTACCAGTTTGTTGGTAGACTATTAAACCATTAAAAAGAACTGCAGGATCAATATTATTAAACCTTTCCCCAGAAGAGCTCACCACAGCCCTGCTATCAATAGGATCTGCTGCGTTAATTAAAAAGCCTTCTGGAAATGTTACTGCCATAATTTATTAATCTGCTGTGTAAGTATATGTTACTGCTGCTGAACCTTGTTGTCCGGTTCTAAATACCCTGTATCCTACTCCTCCTTCAATAGCAGTATATTCAGCAACTTGAGGGAAAGTAACTGGGGAGTTATTAACTGTAATAGTTGGGGATGCCCCTGCTACGTTGTTTGCTACTATTAAATAATGGAAGTCAAATGAAGCACCTTGAATTGTAAAACTGTCGCCTTGAGGATCAGTATCAAACTGGGTAGAAGAAGATTGGAATCCTAAATTTTTAAGGTAAGTTAAATCAAGAACATCTCCTTCTAATAAACTTGCAGTTGCGGCTGCTCCAAATTTATACACAAATACTCTGTCTGAAGAAACAATTCTTGATGAAGTAAAGAAAACATCAGGATCATTTTCACCTGAAGGGCTTTTGAAGAAATTTCTTAATGTAGCACTAGGTTGGTTAGTTCCTCCTGTATAGTCAAGAGTTAAATTACCATTGCTTGCTAGTGTTGCATTACTTAAACTTTGACCATCACCCCCATCATATTCATAACTATTTAATGTGCCTGATCCCGAATCACGAACTATGCTACCTGTAGCTCCTATGTGAACTTTAAAAGTAGAAGTAGAAGTTGAATTACTTTGATTAAATCCTCCTTGTATATCACTGCTTACTACTGAAGTAATTGAAGGGTTACCTGGGGGAGATTTCACTAAAGTTCCACTAAAGTTAGAAGTTTCAAAGCTTTGTTCAGTACCATCAGTTAAAGTAACTCTTAAACTTGCTTTAAATGTTCTCGAGCCGGTTGCTTGTGGATCTGTTCCACTAAAATCGCCAAATGAAATATTTCCATCCCCATCTGTGCTTGTTTTTACAATTTGACTCCCTCCAGTAACATCTATTAGTGAAGCAGATATAAATGTAGTGCCATTTAAATTATATGTAAGTTTACCATTGTAAGTGTCTGTATTCTTATTAAATCTATTAGTATTAAAACCAATAAGACTGCCTGCTAAACTTGTGGGTTCTGATGGTGTACCAAACTGTAAAGTAAGTTGACCTGTTACGGGATCAGAGGTAACAAATACATTTGAGTCAAAATCTTTAATTAGTAAATTTGATAATTCAGTTTGGACTACTGATGATCCAGTTTGGTAAGTGGTGGAGGTTCCACCACCACCCCCTGAAGTGAGTATTTCAACACAAACTCTTTCTCCATTAATAAAAGGAATATTTGAAGTTGTAGTAAGTACTGTAAACTGGGGGTTGGATCCAGTTGGAACAGCATTAGAATTACCTAAAATAATTTTATTATCCCCTAAACTCCCAGTTATCGATTGTGCAGTGTAATTTATTTGAACTGCTTGGGTAGTAGTACTTAATTTTAATGACCCTGATTGAGTGTTTTGAAGTAAATAAGTTGATAAATTTCCAGCGTTAGCTGAAGAACTATCAAACATAATAAATTTAGTATTATTTATATTATTTATGGGATCACTTACATCATCATCTATTGGTGAAGAGTTTAGGGGTAAACCAACAAATTGAAAACTTTGTGCTGGGGGGTTTGCTTGATGGTCTGCGGTTTGTTTGTTTAGTGTTATTGTTCTTTCATTATCAAAGAAAAACTCATAACAAAAGTCATTAGATGCTGTTATGTAGCAGACAGTACCAGTATCTAAATCATAAAATAAAGAGGCAAACTCATCAGGGTTATTACTAGGGCATGCTATGGCATTAAGGCTTACACTGCCTACGAAACTTTGGGTAAAATTCCCATCTATTGCAAATCTTTGTGCCATATTCTTTTAGTAACCTGATCCATTATTTGTGGGTCCGTTATAAATATTTGGAGATGATGGAGCAGGTTGGGAAGGGTTTAAGGGAGTTTGACCTATAGGAGTAAGAGAACTATGTGGGGTAGAAACATGAGTGCGTCCTACCATAGGTCCTTTATCAGGGTGGATATGGTATAATCCTACGTAATTCTTTCCATTAGGTAGTAAATATTCTCCACCATTAGTAAATAACCCATAAAGTTGAGAGTAATTAAATTTTAAATAATTCCCTAATCCTATAAATCCTTCAGTATTTTCTAAATACTCAACTTCAATTCGATTTTCATTAGTAACCGAAAAAGTATCTCCAGTAATAACCCAATTTAGTTTAAAAGGTTTATATAATTTAAATAATAAATTTTTATCTTTATTTATTAATTTTATATATTCATCACTACTAATTTCTATAAATAAAGATTCATTTATTTTTTTACATAAAAACCTCGTAAAAGCTCCTGTTTGATAATCTTTATCAGTTGGTTTTGGAGGACTGTAAGTTGGAACTCTTGAATTTCTGGTGAAATTATCTCCTATAAGTTCAGTATATTTTAAAGTGTCTATTGAAGCTGCTATGTATGAAGTAGCAGGTTGAGCACCTGGTTCATTTAAAGGAGCAAAAAATCCTTCATTTACTGTTCTTCCTAATTCTAAACCTCCTCCTTTACTACTAGGAGTTCTACCTGAGTAGGATTTGCCTCCTGATGTTGTCCAGTAATATCCCGTATAGGCTTTTTTAGTAGATAGTACCATAAGATCTCCATTACTATATAAATTAGTTTGTATTTGGGATTTAGGATAATACATTATGTTGTTACTATATCTACGTCAAATATTTCTACTCCTATATCTTTATAATCCATTCCTTTAGCAACGGCGTATTCCTTAGCTTTTTCAAGAGAGGCATCAATCTCAACATCAACACCAAAGTGGACTGGGTCAAAGTAATTCTTGAAGTTAGCTCCCCATGTAGGAACACCTGATCTAATTGCTATTTCTGGGATTCCTAGTTTAGTCCAAGTGGCTCTAATGTTTTCTTCAGTTCCTACTACAGTTTTACCTGCTACTACTCTGCCGGTTTTTTGGTCAAAAATGTTTACATCAAAAGCACACCCATAATTATGTTTCGATCTTCCGGCTTTAGCGTTCTCTGAATTTTCCCTACGAAGTTTTGCTTGTTGAGCAAATGTTCTTAGACTTGAAGTAAGCAATATTTTAGATCCTTTTAATTTACTATCTTTAAGAAGATTTTGTAAAAATAATTTAAGGGGGGCCCTAGCTTTAGGGTGAATAAATTGTACAGCTTCATCAGGAGTTAATTGGGTGCCAGAGGCTACATTAAAGTTGGTAGTTATAGAATTTGAAAAGACTTCAAGGTAAGGTTCTAAAGTAGGATCTGCAAAGCCTTCAAATGTTGTGGTTACGTCGGATGATTTTTTATTTGGGTTTTCATGCTCGTCTCCAGTAAATATTTGTCCGTCAAAAATAAATCCTTCTTCTTCAGCAGACCATGATAAAGTTTGCAATTGTGTAGTCCAATTACCATTATTTAAAGTATGAGATACTCCTTGTATTACAAAATTAAGATTATTAGGATAAGAAGTTGGTAAAATATATTCAGGAGTAATATCGAATTTTTCATAAAGTTTAAATCCAGAAATTCCATCTAAATCTAAAGATAATTCTACTGGGATGAAATAAGGGGAAGTTATTTGTCCTAAATTTGATCTGTAAGCAAAATCATATTCTAATACTGTTTTTAAAATATCACTCATATTTTCAACCACATCGTCCTTCTCCACAAAAGCTCGTTGATTATATATGTTAATAAAATGATTAGTTAAATCAAAAATTTCTTTAGTATACTTTTGCATAGAACCTTGTGAAACACCCCCCGAATCATACTCATAATATCCTCTTGCTCCTTTAGCAGTTCTATCGTTAATTCCTCTATTTAATCTTTGAAATGAACTAACTTTTTCCCCTACAGATTCATCACTCGGGTTTTGTGCAGCAATAGCTACGGCATTCTGCATTTTTGGAAAGATTTTACTACTAAAGTTTAAGTTAGTAACAAAACTTCCTAAACCTTTTGAGGTTAATTTTGAAGAATTCTTAGCAGCTAAATCATAAACGTGAATAGGAGTTCTTTTTCCACCACTTCCTCCTTTTTGGGGAATAGTACTATCATCATATATTACAACCTCATTTTTTTCTTCAGAGTACGAAATATTAAAACTATTTAAGGCTCCAGTTACTTTATTAATTTCATTTAAAATGTATGTTAAAAATTCTTTTAAATTTACATTTCCTTCCTCATCTTTGTTAACTTGTAGGGCTTTTATTACAAAGACCATATTTACCATAATCCCCATTATGTCCGCGGCGTAAGGATTAGCTACCTCTGATCCGGGGATATTAGATGCATTTTTAAAAAGGTCTACTGCCCCTCCTTTGGGGGTTGAGGTTGCATCCATTCCTAGTATTGGTAATTCTTCTCCGGGAAAAAGAGGACCATTAAAGTTAGTATCTGACATGAATACGTCAGGGGTTGAGTTCTTTAACCTACAAATTCTAGGATCAGTTGATTGTTGAAAGGGGTGGGATAACATCCAATGTTTTCCATACTCACTATTAATACTAACTATTGGGGTTTCCTGATCGTCTTCATAAACTAAACATTTTTTACTAATAATACTTAAAAGCAAACCCATGCTTAAATAGTAAAAGTCATTTTCTTCTCCTAATGAAGTATTTACTTTATGAGAGTTAAGGAGCATTTGAAATCTTTCAATTTCATAAGCTGTATCAAAAGGAGAAAAATTAAATAATGCTTCTGCGTCGCCACCTCCTGCTGATTGGTAAGTCTTTACAACTGTGCCATTTTGGGTTCTTGATTCTGCTTCCAAAATAGCATCACTTACCGGGAAACCCGTAGGTAGAAGATGGGTAGGGTTAGATGTTGCTATTTTAAATCTTTGATAAAATCCTTTTAAAAATTCACTAATAATAGTTCCACTTCCTCCAACTTCAGAAAAAACTTCTTTACTAGCTCCCGTTTTATTAGTAGTTAGAGAATCTATTAAACCCCCTCTTGAAATAACATCTAGAGTTATGTCATAGGAACCATCGGGATTAAATGACCAATTAAAGTTACTTATGTAACCTAAAAACCCATCATAATTATAATCTTTTTTCTTTCTTTCTTTTACAAGTGATTCATTAATAGCATTAAAGTTAGAAGAACCACCCATAAATTTATTAAATGGGGTTGTAGCAAAGTCGTTATATTGTTGGAGGATACCGTCATTATCATAATATATAGTATGACCCCACTCAACCAATATAGTAAATCCTAAACGTAAATATAAAACCTCTAATAACCTAAATTGGTCTGGGTTGTGGGCTTTAATTTTAATCTGACCCTTACGAATAGCTCCTCTATTTAAAGCTTTTATGTTTACTGACTCTACTCCTGGGGGAGGGGTAAGACCCCACTTAGATGTGTCTCCCCCAACGCCTAATAAAGATTTAGCGGCATTAGCTGTTCCCGACCCATTAGGAAATATTGAATTTGGAACATCACCCTCTGAGTTTATAGCGGGGCCAAATAAAACTAGGTTTTTGGCTAATTGATCACCTTTTGATATACCTAAATCCCCTATTCCTGCTAATTCAGGGTTATTTACATCTACACTAGATGCTACTCTTAACCAAGAAGTTTTACTATTAGTGTAAATAATATCCTCCGTAGAAGGGATTGGGGCTCCTAATTTTTCTTGTCTAATCTTAATTTGATTAGAAAGATCAATTCCTATTTTTTCTCCTATAATACCCATTATGAATTTAACTGGCTTAGAAGATTTATAGCTTGACCCGGATTAGAAGGAATTCTAAGTTGGGTGCCAAGAGGAATATTTAAAGAATCTTTAGGAATTTCCCCATTTGCAGAGGAAATTACCCACCATAAATTGGGATTCCCATAAAATTGATCGGCTAGCAAGTCTAATCTATCTCCTTTTCCAGTTAAAACATAAATATCGTTTTCCGATAGTGGGATTTTAGGATAAATCGTAGTAGAGTAAAACCTAGCCCCATTATTTTCTTGGGGATCTTGTATTTTTGGTATGTTTGAGTATCTTGACATTAACTTTATTGTTTAAATCCCAAAATTATCGAGTGTGTTAAATAAATTTTCAACTTTAACTTCGTTTTCTATATTCCTCATTTTTTGACCAATAGCATAGCCCTTACCCTCTGCTCCTAAACTTATATATCTTTGATCGGGTTTAGCTTTTCCTTTCGAAATATAATCATTTGAAACTGTTTTATCAATAAAGTTATGGATAGGAGTAAAGCTAAACCCTCCTACATCTACTATAAAGGGCATTTGTAAAGAATTATCATCTTGTTTTCCCTCAGAATTTCTACCTATGTCCCAAGGAGACTCTGGGGGTATAGAATAGCTTAACCCATTAAGAATACCTACAGTGTTATTTAAATAATCTCCTACAGTTACCTTTATAAGATTTCCTCTCATAAATCCTCCAGCTGCGTAATTAGGTGCTGTAACTGAGGCTAGATAGTTTAATTTATCATATATAATGGATTGTTCATACTTAGAGTGAACTACAACTCTAAAATCCATATTAATAGCTCTAGTATAACCATCATATTTATAAAAACTATTTCCTCTTCCCATATATTTTACAGGATTCCAAGTAGATTGATACGCATCACTAAAACCGTTAATGTAAGCTCTAAAATGAATCCAAGTAGTATTGCGATTTACAGAATCACCGTCTAAATCAATTACTCCTATATTAAATTTAACTATGTCATCATATCCTTCTCCTGCCTTTGCACTTTCTTCTCCTGTAATGTATAAAGGTTTAGCATTAATTTCATCAGGACGGTAGATTTTATCTCTTTCAGTACCTGTTAAAATATTATTTTTTAAATCAAAATCATAATATACTGATCTATCTCTGGCAGTGCCTTTTGAATCTATCTTAGCTTCATTACCTGCATCAGATTCGCCATAAGTTTTAACTCTATTAAAGTTAATATAATTCGTGGGTTTTCCTATTAATTGGTTTCTTCTTTTTTCACTAACATTAGTTTCAGTTTTACCTAAAGTAGTTGAAAACTCTTTTGTAAAGTTAGTAATTCCAGTTAAACCAAATCCAGTATTTCTGGAGTCACCTACTAGGCCAAATTGACCTTTTCCATTTCCTCTGTTAATAATTAAATCAGGAGTATATAATAAAAATTTATTTTTATCAGCGGTTGTATTTTTATTAGCAATTAATCCTTCTTGGGTATTAAATACTTTTCTGATGATAGTTTGACCTCCTATTATTGAATTAGGCCCTCCTTGATAGCTTTGTAATAAAACAGGATTTTGGGATATGCCAAATCTATTTAAATTATTTGCAAATCCTATTGCTCCATTATTGAAACCCTCGAAAGCAGAATTAAAAGCAGAAAAGTCATTAGTTAATGAAGCAATTTCAATTGCTTGGTCTACTTCACCTGCTGGGGGGATTACAGTCGAGGTTGTAGGGGAAATTATATTTGTTTCGTATAAAAGTAATAATTTATTTTTATTATCTCTTCCAAAAGTATTAGTATTATAAACTTCCTTAGTTAACTTAAAATACTTTTCGTCATCATCAAGTTTAAGTTTTTTACCTTGTTTAGTAAAATGAATCCCTATAGGATTAACAGCAGCTTGAGCTAAAGTGCTTGTAGGTAAATAAAATCTACCAGGACCTGCTCCCGTTAAGGGTCCTTGTTGAGATAATAACTGTTGTTTAGCAGTAAAAAGTAACCCATTAGGGGATTTAAAACTACTAAGAAATTTAGTTAACCGGAGTTCATCTTGTAAAATAGATACTCCAGAAGCAACCCCACCTCTAACTAGAAAATCGTTTCCTAAAAAGCTATTAGCAAAATTAATAGACTGTAGCCTTCCAGGGATGTCTTTGGTGAAGTAGGGCTGGCCACTATCACCTCCACCCCTTCTATCCCTCCCAAATTTTAGGGAGGTTAGATCGGAAGTCATTTCTATTAAAGGCATTAAATTCTTCCTGCTTGTCCTTCTGGTGCTGTTTCAGCGTAAGTAGTTGGTCTTTGCCCGTCTAAATCTAATGTAGAAGAATCTAATAAAGATTCTACACCGTTTTCTCCGGCTACAGTGTTAATAGGGGGTGTTGTTCCGTTAGTACTAATGGTAGATTCACCACTAAGTAGTTTGTCTAAGAGTCCTGGTCCTGCCATGATGTTTTAATTTTTAAATTTATTAATGAATTCTATTATAAATATTGTAAATTATTGGGTCTTATAAGAAACTAATCCTAAAGCTGTTCCAACTTTGTTACCATCTAATTCTACTACTCCTCCTCTTTCAACTGCCGCTACTAAACGTTCTAATAATTGAACTGTTTTTTCATTTCCTCCAAATCCTAATGATGATGCTCTACTTAAAGGTACTACAGCTTCAGGTTCTCCGCCTTCACCTATTAATGCTGTAGTTGGGCTTGTTACGATACCACCTGTAGCAAGTCCAATTTCTGGGGGAGCACTTTCAGATTCTCCTGTTCCAAATTCTGTACCTAAAGCGTCAACGTCTGTTCCTTCTTCTAAGCCTAAAGCATCCTCAACCATACCTTTTATGTCAAGCTCTAATCCTGTGTCAAATCCTAAGAAACCAGCTATACCATTAATTGCTCCTAAAATAAGATCTATACCTGCTTGAATTGGGGATAATATTATTCTTATAAGACCTGCACCTATTTTTTTAAACCCTCCACCTATTTTTTCAAATGCTGATTCAAAATTGCCTGAAAAGATATCACCAATGCCACTAGCTATGTCAGCAACACCACTAAACATATCTAAAAGACCACCTAAACCACCCATAACCGCCTCTACCCCAGCAGTAATAAGAGATATTGAAGGAATTATCAAAAATTCTATTACTGAACCTATTGCCCCAAATATATCTATTCCTTCACTAGCCTCACCAAATATTTCTCCTAGTTGTGCTTTTACATTATCAAAAGCATTCATTAACTTTTCTATAGGAGGATTTAAAGCATTCATAATAGGTTCTATTATTGCTGTAAGGATATTTGCTGTCCATTTAAGAGCAGCCATTATGGGAGTTAAAGCTAACATTAATATATTCATAAAAATATCTAAAATGGGATTTAGTATTTGAAATATAGCATTTAATGCTGGTTCTAAAATATCTATAAGCACATTTACTATGGGCATTAAAGCACTAGCAATTTGCATAAATAGATCTTGAATTTTATCTTGTACCGCTGTAAATTTTTCAGCAACTGAGGCAGATTCTAATTGGTTTAAAAGACCTTTTTCAGCAAGTTCTTGTTGCTTTTCTTCTGTTAATAAACCTTTTTCTTTTAATCTGTTATATTCTGCTTGGGCCTCTGACATAGATTTAATGTTAGTACCAAATGCTTCTTGTACAGATGCTAGTTTTTCTTGCTCAACTAAGGCATTTGCTAACTCATCTTTAGTCATGCCAACGGCAGCTGCAATTGCTTCTTGTTCTATGCGATTCATATCACCAAACTCAGCAGCAGATCCTACTTGTTTTGTAATTTCTTTAGCAACTGTGGCTAAATCATTATCTAAAGCCGCTTGTCTAGCCTTTTCAAGATTAAGATCTTTACCTAATAACAATTCAGCTTCTAATTCTTTAGCTATTGAGCCTTCAAAATCTAGTAAACTATCAGCAATGCTTTCTACTTTACTTTGTTCAACACCTAATAATTTAGCTTGATAAACTTGATTAGCTAATTCTTTAGTATTTCTACCCGCAGATAATAGTTGAGAAGCTGATGCTTTGCCTAATCCTTCTTGAATTTCTTTTACACTTAAAGCAATACCATTTTGGTTATTTAACTCCATAGTAACTTCTGTTACATCTGCTAATTGGTCCTTAATGGTAGTTCCAGTAATCATAGCATTAGAAGCAAACATACCCATTGCTTCAGCAGATAATCCTGTTCTTTCTGAAATTGAAGCAAATTCGGCTGCAAATTTACCTGAGAATTGGACTGCTGTACCAAATTCTTTATTTAACGACTGTTGAGCTGCTACAACATCTTTAGTACTTACTAATAAGTCACCTGATAGCCCCGCTGCGTCATTAGCTCGTTCTACTAATTTTTGTCCTTCGGCTGCGGATACTCCAAATTCTTTTGCTAACTCTCCAGATGATTTATCTAGTTGAGTAAATGCTGAAACTAAACTTTCGACTGCAAATGCTAATAGGGCGGCCGGACCTAAAGCTTTAGTTAAATTTTTACCTAAATTCCCAGCAAGGTTTTTTGCAACTTTAAATTTATCACCTAAACCTGAGGTGATGTCTCCTGATTCTGTTAGTTTTGAGGCAAATGATCTTGAATCTGCTACAGCATCCTTAATACCTAGTTTTTCTTCTAGGCCTCCCAGCCCAAGGTTATTTAAAACTGATCCAAGATTATCTGCTACATCTCCAAGTCCTATACCAGACTCTCCTAAATTTAAAGCACTTTCTATATTCCCGGCTCGACGTTCGATTTCGGCCATATTCTCAGCTTCAGCGTCTAATTCAGCATTAATTCCTGCAAATATGTTTCCTAAATCTAAAGCAGCTTGTAAATCATCTTCTGAGATGAGTCCTTTTTCGGCTGAATCTACTAGTGCATCTTCTAATTCTATTCTACCTGCTAAGGTATCATTAATAGCTTCTTCACTTCCTAAGGTAGCTTGAAGAAATTGTTCATATTCAGTTTGTAAACTATTTGTAGCATCCGCAAGTTTAAGTTTACTTTTTTGAATACTCTCAAGAGTTTTTTCTCCTGAAATAACGTCGGAATAACTGTCTGTTATCCCTTTTGCTGCACTTGCTACATCTTCAAACGCTTTAGCAGTTTCTGAAGCTGTAATAGAGTTTATATTTAGTGCTTTAGATGCTTTTTTAACTTCACTAGTATAATCCCTAGAAAAGAATAAAACATCTCTTTGGGCATCTGCTAGACTTAAAAGTCTTTTTAAATTATCCTCCTGAGCACGGCCTGCCTTTTCAGTTTCCTCTCTATACTCTTTTGCTTTTTTAGGATCTAAAGACATATTAATTGTTTTGGCAATAAATATGCAAGGGTATTATTTTTTAGATGCCTTTGTATTAAAAGTAGAAGATTTAGACGATTTAGCATAATCCGGTAAATTGGATCTATCGGGGTTAGCTAAATCTACATTAGTTTTACCAGATTTAGATCCTTTTGAAGATTTTTTATAAGCATCTGACTGTTGTTTTCTAGCTTCTGCTATCTGTTGATACGTAAATTTACGTAACCAAATAGGCATATCATATATCGTAAAGTAATCATAACCCCCATTACCGTAGTAAACGATTTCGTGAATTTGAGTAAATAAGGCTTTTCGATACTTAGGCGTCAGGCCAAAAAAAGTTAACGGTCACTGGAAGAGATGCTTCTTCCAAGGTGCCGTTACTACTCTCAAATGTAAATGTTAAATCAATGTCTGGTTGGAAACTTTTAATATATTCCCTTAATGCTCTAGAGTCTCTGGCAAGCATGTAATTATCTACAAACTCCCTAACAGCGGATTTTTCTTCATTTCCGTCTATTGAGGTAATCATATGCTTTAATCTAGTAGATAATTCAAATGATCCAGTTTTATCAAGTCTTTTAAGCCCTTTAATTTCTTGCTTAATTGCTTTATCGTCTTTATTATTAAGTAATTTAAACTCAATAGTAGCTTTAGTAGTAGGTAATGTAAAAGAAAATTTATTTATACCTTTTTCTAATTTAGACTCGTCTAAATATCTAGGTTCTAAAGTTGCCAGATCTACTGTAACTTCTTCTTCTTTATGAATAAATGTATAGTCTTTACCATAACCTAAAATACGTGATGCCACCATTACTGCGTTTTTATCGCCTACTATAAGGTCATCATAATTGATTTTTGATACAATCAATGACTTCATCAAACGATCTAAGACCGTGCCATCTTTAATGTAATTTTGGTTGGTAAGAATGTCTTCTTCTTTAGCGGTCATGTACTTCATTTCGATAGTACCGCTAGATAAGGGATTATCTTCGGGATAGATTAAACCTTTTGAGGGTAGTTCTACTACCTCTGTTGGGAACTTAAATTTTTCGTCACTCATTTTAATAACATTTTGTTTGATATAAATATATAAAAAAAATGAAGGAGCGCATTTCTGCACTCCTTCTTTTTATATAATATTTTGGCTTATATTAGAAGTTCAATACTGCGTAGTCAATCGCAAGTGTAAGTGAAATTTCTTGAACGGCATCAACATTTTCGTAGTTATAATCTCCGAATTGAGCTGCAGTAATAAGAGCGCCTTTAAGCACCCACTCAGAAACAACATCACCTACAGGACCTAGTACATTCAGTGTTAAATCCTTTTTGTAGAAATCGGAATACCCGTCTCTACCTGTTACAGATTCGTGTCCCAAACGTACCCACTCCATGACTGCTTGAGCACCAGAAGGTGTAATTGGATCATAAAGTGTTAAGGTTACATCATCCCAAGTAGTTTTACCTTTTATATTACGCAGAACGTTAATATAATTTAAGGTAATCTTATTTTGGGTAAGACCTATTGATGATAATCCTCTTACCATGTAAGTAGGCATTCCATCCATATATAGTATGAACCGATTTTGTTGTTTGGGTTCAAATGCTGTGAAAAAAATTTCGTTTGAATCTAATACTGCCATTGTTGTTGTGTTTATCTATAAATATCAGAAATATTTGCCTTTTATTATTTTTTATTAATATCCTCCTGCTGATGCTCCGGCTTCAGGGAATGAAGCTCCAGTTGGTTGAACATTGAAGTTAAGAATTATAAATTCAGCTGTCTTAGTTGGTTGTAAGTACACCTGTCCTACTAATTCATTCCTATCAATTACTGCAGGAGTATTGATTGTTTCATCCATTACTACCTTAAATGCGTACAAACCTTGTCTTTGTTGTACTGATTCGAGGTATGGGTTTACAATTGCTAAGAAGTTATTTCTAGTAGCTACTGTGTTTTGTTCGAAAACAATATTACCTGCTTGCTGGTCTAAGAATTGCTTAACAGTAATTAATAATCTTCTAACATTGATACGATCTAATGCTGATGCTTTAGTTTGTAATGTTTTCTGACCAAATACTACAACTCCTGATCTTGGGAATGCTGTGATTGGATTAACCTTATCAGCATATAATGTGTCTCTTGATGCTTTTGGTAAGCTTAAAGATGTTTTAAGTACCGTTGGTAATGCACCTCTATTTAGACCCGCCGGAGCGAACCAAGGCTCACCTACCTTGTCATTAAACGCATATACTCCAGGAATAAACGTTGATGCCGGCGCCCACTTTAACCTTCCAGTGAGTGGATCACTGCAGTATAACCATGGGAAGTAAGCTGTTGCATAAGAATTATTAATAGATTTTGCTTGTGTAACAGCATTTGCAACTGTTGCATCACCATAATCAGTTAAGTCAAGTATTGCTAAAGCATCTGCTCTTGCTTCAGTATTAGTTAATAGTATATTTAAAGTAGTTGAATCATCTTTATAATTCAATCCAGGAGCAGCTATTGAAGTGTAATTAAATTGTGGATCATTTAATAAGTAGAAAGACTGAGTATAATCAAATGGTTGAATGCCCTGTATATTAGTAGCTGAGTCTATGTCTTTACCAAATTTAGCATTTTCTGCAATCCCACCTGTAGCGCTTATAAACCCTTTTGAGCTAGCTCCTGCAGCTGTATTTTGGGGTAGGGCATTTGGATAGGTAGCTACTCTAACATTTCCTGCACTGTCTAAGTAATTAGGAGTTTCTTGAATGCTTGAAACGTAAACATATTTACTAATATTTGGAAAATCTCCATCTTGTACTACTTGAGCTGATGTAGTTCCGGGATTAGCAATAGTTTGGAATTGAGTACCTATTGCCTTGCCAATAAAGTTAGTGTCAAATGGATCTAACGTTAGGTTATCATACTGTTCAAGAATAATTTTTTCATTATCGTCATCGTCTCCTCTTCTAATAACAAGTGTAAATGTACCTGAACCAGTGTTTGCATTTCTTATTTCGTATCTAATATTTTCTTTAGAACCAGATGGAAATAAACCATTTGAATTTGCTGTAGTTGTTGCAGAGTTTTGATCAGAACCTTGAGCAATTGTTTTTAAAACAAATGAAGCAGGTTCATTAACAACAATATCATCTTGTACAAGTGTAACTTTTAAGTCGGTTCCTCCTGCATCCGAATCACCTAAAGATTGAGATGGGAAGGTAATTACACTACCTACTGCAAAAGTACCTGCCTGACCTGTAACAGTAATTGAAGATACATTTGTAGCAGAGTTTAAAGTTATAGAAGCAGTAACATTTGTTCCACCCCCGGTTACTGCAGATGAAGAAACTAATGTATAAGTGGCTGCTACTCCTCCTGCTACTTGTTGGCTAATAGAACCTAATATCTCATCCGTTGTAGTTCCTATAGCTCCAGATCCAGATATTTGTCCTATTGAAGCCTGTGCTGATGTATAGTTTCCATTTACTGCCCTACTAACTAAAAGAGTACTACCACCGTTGTTAAAGTAAGTGTAAGCAGCAGTGCTGTTAAAGAAAGAGTATTGACTTTGACCTTGTGCTACGGTTCCACTTGTAATTGTAGTACCAAATTTTGCTACGTAATCGTTATACGACGTAACTACTGTAGGGACTTGTACAGGGCCTTTAGATGTGGGGCCTACAATAGCAGCTCCAGCTTCAATAATCCCTTGTGGGATAAATGACTGGTCTGTTTCATTAATATAAATGCCGGGGGAGACGATGTTGTTGTTTGCCATGAGTTGTTCTTATTTATATTTTGTTATAAATATTTAATTTTTTATCAAAATTTAATCAGTTTTAGTAAAAACTCCAGAATTTAAATCTATAGAGCCATTACCGTATTTTTCTGTTAAATCTTGTCCAGCTTTGTTTTCAGCTTTTTTTAATTCTTCAATTTGTTCTGTTAAACTTTCTTTTTGTAACTCTAACAATTGAATGTTATATTCTAATTGACCTAAACTATTAATAATATTAGATTGGGTTTCTTGTAACTGTGTAAGAGTGGTTAACTCTTCTTGTGATAACTTAATTTGTTCCATAATTTTTATTGATAAATATGTAAAAAAATCTGTAAATTATTCATACGTAGAACTTGTATCAATTGTGTTTACTACTGATTCAACTGTAAAATTGATTTTAGAAGGACTTAGTACCTTTTTAGGGGCAACCATGTCTCTTTGTATAACATTAGGAATTAGATATCCCTTAAGAGTCAAATCAAATGTTGCTCTTACATTTCTATATTCACCTGTGTTAACTTCATTTATAGTAGCAAAAGAGTCAATAAGAGCTTTAAATTTAAATCTTTCTGGGTCGCCCCAGTAGCTATTAGCTGCAAAATTAATAGCTTCAATAATATTATTTAATTGTTCTACATAGTAAGTGTATGCTATACAACTATAAGTTAAAGTAATATAATCCGGTACAACTATAGCGTATGATTCCCTTTGGGGGAGAGTGCCGTTTAAAATATTAAATTTACTATATGAGTTTATTTGAGAATAGGATTTTTGAAAGTATTGAAATTGATGTGGGTTATTAGCATCTATTTTACTAGTAATATTTTCATTTTTAATATTGTTTCTTTTAAAAACAATAAGAGGAGCCATAATTTTACCTTTGCTATCTCTAAAAAATCCATCACGTTGGGCGTCTTTCCATCTTTCAGGATCGCCATATTTAATAGGAACAGCAATTCGTTGACCATTTTGAAATACAGAAGGTTTAATTACATTTGTAAAATAGTAGGCAATTGCTTCATCTATATCTTTAATACCTAAACTAAAGGGTTTTGTAGTGTCATCCTTAAAAGAAGTTTGTTCTCCTCTATTTAAATCACCACTAGCATTAGGATTCCCCCTACCTAATTTATCATAAGGCTCAATTAAATTGTTACTTATCTCTTTTTGAGATTTAGGGATTGGTATTCTTCCTTTTGTTGCCATTATAATCTTTCTTTAGTAATTCCTAACTGGTCACCTGGCACGTATATTGTAGAGCAAATAACTGATAGGTTAGCTCCAAATTTTTCTAGCCCAGGGTTTAGGGGGTTTTCGGCATTAGGGTAATCAGGATTTTTTCCAAAGAAATATTGGTTTGAATTTGTATTAGTTACTTCATAGTAACCATTTTGATATAAAATTATGTCCCCTATTTCAGCTACTACGTTAGCATCTACTAAATCCTGTCTTAAAAATCTAAATTCAACTCCCCATTGAAAATCTACACCTAAATCACTTTCTGGGTAGCTTTGGTCTTGGCGAGATATTAGGGCATTAAATAATGTAGGACCTTCAAAATATTTACCCCCAGCTGCTTCACCATAGATGTTAATAGTAGTTTCTTCTAATCTATATTTGTAGAAAGAACATTGTTGGGTAATAATATTCCCCATTAACTCTCGGTTAATTTTCTTTATTAAGCTTGTATCACGTACTCCTCCAAATAATGCCATTATGCAATGTATATAGTATAAGGTACTGCTGCTAAATCTTTTTGTAAATACTCAGATTCTTGAGCCTTTTTTTCTAATAACTTAGTTCTAGAGGTTTCTCCTAAATAAGTTCTTAGCCTTTCTACTAAAGCATTTTTTTCGGCAGTAGCGGCAGAGATTAGGTCTCCATGATTTAAGGTAGTATCAGCACCCGGAATTGGGACTACTGTGTATTTTCCCCTTACATAACCTAACATTTCTTTAGCTAAAGCTAAAGTGTATTCAAACACCCATTGTCTTCCTATAGAATTAATATTAGAGTAGGTAGGATTTGTGTAAGGTACAGTTGAAATATCTGTTACTACACCTACTCCTAAACTACCCGAAACGTAAGGATCATTTCTATCAGATTTTAGAATATATTTAAAATATAACTTTTCACTTCTTTGAGGAATAGGAAAGATTCTAATATTGTTATTTACTAATTCAAAGCTATAATTTGATTTTCTAATTTGATCGTTAAAATCAATTGCTTGGATTTTAGCTAGATCGTAATTAATAGGCATCATTAAAAAATTAATACCCGGGGAGTAACTACCAAATCCAAATACATCTAATAGACCTTGCACATCAGTTCCAGTACCAGCGTAAGGATCAAAGTATCTTATAATTGCGGGGTCTGATTGGTAGAATATTTCTTTAACTTCAATGTTGTTTTTTTCAGTACTTTGAGAAATAGCAAATTCTGTTAAGTCGTAAACTTGCTTACCTGCAGTCATTTGGATACTTCCTGTTCTGTATTCAACTGTTCCTCCTACACCTGCTTCAGAACCATACTCGTCTGCTAATCTTATAATAGCTCCTAGATTAGGTTTTTGTAATTTATAATTAGCTTGGGATCCTGTATTTGATCCTTCGAAGTCTAAATAATTTTCACTTGCTTGGTATGCAAATACTTCATTACCATAAGTAGTTACTGCTTCCTCGAATGCAGTATAAAAATTAATGTCTTGTAATTCTACATCAGTAAGAGGATATCCTAAACGACGAGCACAAAATACGGATACCTTATCGGCGTCAGTTTGGAAATCTGTATCGTTATCATAAAACCCAAAAGGTGTATTTCCCGGGAAAAATGAACTAGAGCCGGGCCATATTAAGGGATTTGCCATGTTGTTTTATTTATAAATATCAAAAAGGATATTATCCTGCTGATACTAAAAGTATCTTTTGACCATCTAAATTACCCCCAGTTCCTGTGCTTTGGGTGGTAAATAGTCTTCCAGCTATTCCTGGGTCAGCTGTAGGTAAACCAGGGAGAGACATTTGAGCAAATGAACCAGTACCACTTGCACTTATATTGCCACTAACCGTTAGTCTTTCTGTAGGGTTAGGGTCATTGATTCCAATAAATCCATTTGAACCTGTAATAGTAAAGTCATTATTTTCAGCAAATCCTTCGTCTCTAGCTATAATAAATGAACCTGAGTCTTGGCATACCCCTACTGAAACATTTTGGGGTCCTGGGGTTGTGGCATGTTCAAAATGTATATACGTGTCATTATTAGAACCATTTTGAGAACGTATTTCAAATATAGCGTCTCCATTAGTTCTCCATTGTAGTGTATTATTTCCTGTATTTTCTAGGTATTTAAGATCTGTGTAACCACTTACCCTAAATCCATTAGTGCTAGCAATAATATTTTTAGTAGTTCCGTTAATATATAAGCTACTTCCAGATAAATTACCACTTGCGCTTATATTATTTGAAGCTGTTATATTTCCACTTGCATTTATACCATCAATGTAAATATTATTCCATCTTCTACTAGTAGATCCTAAATCATATGATTTATTACCATTAGGTTGTAGTGCATTTGCGAATACAATTTCTGCACCATTTGCTTGTATGTGGGGAGTGTTATTACCTGTAGAACCAAATCCACTTAATAATAGGGTGCCAGCGTCTCCGGGGGTAGTTATACTTCGTTTAAGCATTATTTCCCCACCACCATCCCAAGTTCCTACTCTAGGACCATCAACCGTTAAACGAGTACGATAATCATCACTTTGATTATATTCTACTTGTATAAATTGGCTAGAGGTTTCTGGGTTGGATATTCTAAGACTACTAGCACTAATATCACCACTTGCACTTATTATTGAAGCGGTAATAGCAGTTGTAGTAGAAGATCCTTGGGATGTTACTTCAGCAAGAGTAGGAGTTGTAGTAGAAATTCCTACATTAAAAGTGCTCCCATCACCCTTAGTTAGTGTTAAATTAGGATTAGAATATGAAGCAGTTGTTAAAAGTGAACCCGTGTCTTGAGTCGGACCTTGGGGACCTATTGGTCCCGTTGGTCCTGTATTTCCTTTAACACCTGGTGCTTGGATCTGAACTACACTAGTAGATCCCTGATTAACCGTAATAGGGGTATTAGTAGTTCCTATACTTACCCCAGTATTTTGTTGTGGGGTAATAGTAACCGTATTGGTTGTAGTAGAAACTGTGACCTTATTAGACATAATTTCCTATGGTTACTTCTTTTATTAACTTAACATTACCTTCAATTAATCTAGTTACTACGGCACAATCACCGCTTCCACTAGCTATTTCTAAATCATATGAGGCCTGATCGAAACTTAAAAGAGATGAAGTTGCAGATGAAATAACTACTCCTATAGTTCCTGAGGTTGGGGGAAGTAATCCTGTAGATCCACTAAAATTTAGTCCTGAGCCACAAGGTCCTAAACTACTAGATAAGGTAAGATATGTTACACTACCCCCAGCAGTATCTTTAATTTGCATTCTTCCTTGATATCCCGTTAAATCTATAGGATTATTATTGGAATCTTTATAAGCTACATCAAACTTAACAGTAGATCCTTGCTCAACATTAAATGAATATTTTCCAGCAGCCATGGTTTTTTATATAAATATTAATAAATGGGATTATCCACATAATAGTCTCTTAAATCTTCGACAATTTCATTACGGTGGTTAGATGTAAGTGTAATTGCTTCAAGATTTTTAACTTTATAGGATGCCTTATATAAATATTTAAAACCTGAGTCTGCTTTCTTTTTTAAATCAATTTGGTAGTCATCACCACATACCATCATTTTAGATCGTAAACCTAAACGAGTAGTAATCATTTCCATTTGATCGTGGGTTACATTTTGTGCTTCATCTACGATAACACATGAATCTAAAAATGTTCTACCTCTCATAAATGATACAGGAACAATTTCTATTTTACCGTCCGCTATAAGTTTTTCAACTTTAGCTTTATCATACAACATGTATAAGTTTTGATAAATAGGTTGGACCCAAGGATCCATTTTTTCCCTTAAATCCCCTGGGAGGAATCCTATTTCTTCTTTACTTACTGTAGGTCGAGTAATAATAATTTTAGTGTAGACTCTTCTAAGTAACCCATCTAGTGCTACTTGACACGCTAATAAGGTTTTTCCTGATCCTGCTTGACCTGCTAACAATGTTATAGTGTTATCTAAAATTAGCTGTTTAGCTTCTTTTTGTTCTTCATTAAGTGGAATTTTAAATTTTATAGGGTTTTTCACTACTTTTTTTTCTCTGAAGATATCTTCAGCTTTTGGGGTATTGTTGAAATGGGTCATTTCTAAAATTAATTTTAACTAATTTGTCTAATCCAGCATTTATATGCATTTCATCATCTAAGACAAGGTCAAAATCGTATCT
>Ga0209336_10000211_pt1 | contig 29842 bp, 24 predicted proteins | sample LinPmetageLP32_FD_184042 | JGI IMG/M metagenome (GOLD analysis project Ga0209336, IMG submission 184042) | Marine viral communities from the Pacific Ocean - LP-32 (SPAdes) (version 2) | ecosystem: Environmental > Aquatic > Marine > Oceanic | place: Pacific Ocean | collected 2009-08-23
ACACTCTACGCGCACACTCACACTCGCTAATCTTGGTTACACTGGAGCTACAAATGCTAACTACATAACCAATAACAACCAACTCACCAACGGTGCTGGCTATGTTACTACGGATACTAATACCACATACTCCGCTGGTAGGGGTCTTGACCTTAGCGGAACTCAATTCCAACTAGAGACTGATCTTAGAGATAGTATTAGCTACATTGGTTACGATAGTAATGATTATCTCCAGTGGTCAAACAACAGTTATGTTAGAGCGGTAGTCTCTGGAACAGAGAGATTTAGGGTTAATACTTCTGGTATCGACGTTACGGGAACCGCTACGGCTAACGCATTTAGAACTGATACGGGTAATACTGACTACAACGTAATCAGCAGGAATGGTACTAGCACCACTCTGTGGGTTCAAGCTGCTCAATCAGGGAGTATCCAAGGAATCGCATCATTTAGGTATGGGTCTGCTACCGTTAACCAAGGAACTGAGGTTTGTGCGATAAGAAGGAACTCAAGCTACTTCATTAATACTAAATTGGGAGTCGGAACAAATAATCCTCAAAAAACCCTAGACGTTTCTGGAGATGTGGGTGTTTCTTCTGGGAATATTGAATTCTCAAGTTCTTCTAACGGTGTAATATTGAAATCATCTAATGGATCTAAATGGCGTATCACCGTAAATAATAGTGGCTCGATAAGCACAACGAATGTTTCCTAAAAATATATCAACAAATCAATTAACAAACAAAACAATGGCTATTCCAAGAAAAACTCCGTTCACCGTTTCACCCACACCAGAAAAAACTTTTAATTCTGTGTGGGTAAAAAACATTAATATTCACTGCCCCCAGATTAATGAGGTGGGTAATACTGATGGGCATATTACAATTGAATTAGTGCCTTACGATAGTTCAGACGGTTCTGAGTCAATTTATATTTCTTCGGACACGGAGGGTGTCGAAACTTTAACTGTCCCCAACCCTCCCGAAGCAAATAAATCTTTTTGGGATTCTGTCAATGAGGTTCCCGAAGTTGCGGCAGCGATGAATGCAATTATTTCTGCGGTAGCCCCACTTAGAACGTGGATCGAAGAACAGAAGGAAGAGTCTTCCGAATAAGATTTTTTTTTAAAGCCTTGAAAAACGAGAGAGGCGACTTTATTTTAATCAGATATGACAATTGAACTAACCGACGAAGAACGAAATGGCATTATTCAACTCATCGACCTTGCCGTAAAGAACCCTGTATCGGGGGGTCTCAAGGTATCCCAAGCTGCGAGTTTTCTCGCACAAAAATTTGCTGACCCCGCCCCTTCGCAAGAAGAGCAAGTGGGGGAAGCACCTAAAATTGAAGAATCGTAATGCCTATACAGAGGAATCAGCCCAGCCCTCAGAGGCAGACTGTTCTCACATTCGTATCTCCGAATGTGCAGGACTTATTGTTCTTTGAAACTGTTGACGCTCAGAGGGTTGGGAAGAAACCTCCTGCATACGGAACCGCGCATCCTGACAAAGTAAATTTTCCTGACCACACTTTAGCATATGTAAAACAAGGAGACCCTAATGGTCAGTTTTATTATTACTATTACGCGAATACAAGGACTTCTCAGGATGACTACAACTTTGAATATGCTCAATCTAGCTTAGGGCAAACTAAGTTTGATACTGTAGTCAGGACATACATAAGCTTACGCTCTTCTTTTACAGAAGACGATAGCACGGTGGTAGCGGGTTCCCCGATGCCTACCGCCCCCGCTGCGGCTAATTTTTCGGGGAAAGGTTATGTGCTAATGGGTCGCCAACAGAAAAGAATTGGTGACCGTGAGCTAGATGGAATCTTTGTTGTAGAGCAAAGAACCTATTTTGTTAGGGCTACTATCGAGACCCTCAAGTGGGATGACCTCTCCCACCGGAATCTTAAAAGCGCCTTGAAGTATTACTACACGGGAGAAATACCAACTGGTCAACCTACGGGGCAAACCAAAACAATTGATGAGCTTATCTTAGATCCAGATAATGCGTGGTGGAGTACGGCACTCGTCACACACGATGCCGAGTCTAATTTAAAAGTCGCTGCTTACAGAGAAGGGAGACAGATATCCACTGATTGGTATGAAGTTGTAAAGCAAGAAACTATTGCTGGGGTGGGCGCTGGTAACACGATTCTAGTGGATGAGTATTTTACCAGCATGGATCACACGTTCCCACCTGTTTTAGAGAGTATAAATGTTATTGGTTACGAGCGACATGATGGACAGGTCTTAGCTTTCCCTGAGTATCACATGAACCCCGAAGCATATAGAGGTCCGTGTAAGACTAAAGTAACAGTTGAGTATTCCCCTTCTAAGTTCACTGGGGTAGAAGCAAAAGCAATGGTCCCACAATCCTTCACTTTTGGAACTCCCTACGTTCGTATTTCCATCCCACCATGTCTAATGAACGGAGGGGGACTTGTCTGCTCAACTGGAACAGAAGATCCAGTTTACAAATACACTGTTTATAAAAAGAAATTACCTGTAACTACCCCGCCTAATTTAAAACAAATAGCTACTACGGGTCTTGTTGCTAGAGATAAACAAGAACCTTCTAGGGGTGGTTATGTGAGAACTACTTGGACGGTCTTCCCACCCCAATTTTAGTAATGGCCAGAGAAGGATTTTTTCAAAAGATAAAGAACTTTCTCTTTGGAGAAAGCGAAGAAGCTATCAATGAGTTCTCACAACCAGAAGAAGCTGATGTTTCGATTCAAGATGCTGAGATTTCAGAGATCCCTTCTTTTAAGTTTTCTCCGACGACAGAAGGAACATCAGATGCTCCCGCTGAGTTTTATACTCATAGAGTGGATGTGGGTAGAGAAGCGCCACCTATTCCCGAGCAGTATCGAGTAGAACACGAACCTTACAGATACGAACCAGACGGGGATAGGACGGTGTGTATTTCAAAAGCACACTTATATGAGATGCACCCTAAAAGTGGACTTTGTGTGGAGATGCACCCGTTAGAACCTTTAGAAATAAAAGCGGATCGGGAGTGTGTTATATATTCAGAATTCAATACTGACGAGCAAGGGAAAGTAATAGCAGATCCAGATAACCCAGATGGGGCGCTGTATAGACTCGTGAAAGGAAAGAGTCTACCAGACTCCATACAGTTTGAACTACCCGATGAGAGTGGGTCTGGTGGGAAGGAAGGGAAATACGCTGTCCCCATTGTTTGGGTGAAGGATGGGAAGCTATATCGACACCAGTGGAATGAAGAAAAAGACCGCAGACAAGCTAGGTTATATGGCGGGCTAGAAGGAATTAGGGGTCCACTCCATTGGCACAGGGGCTATAATAAAATAAAAAACTTAGGGAGCGGTAAAAATGTTTACAAGAAATATGTCCGAGATGGCAAAGATGAAAAAGAATTTAGGAGTATAAATGAACGGTCGCAGTCCGGCCTTTCATCCCCATTTACAGGAGAGGCTCAAGTAAAAGTAAAGTATGACGCTGCTCAAGCAGATGCCTCTGAAATTCATGTCACGGGAAATGAATTCAACAAGCATTGGAAAATAGATGGTAAGGGTGTTGCGGTTGTCGAAGACGGACTCGTTACCTGTTTAAATGACCTTACTTGTGTAGAGCTTAACAAGACTACTGTTCTATCTTCCGCATCAGGAACTACTACAGTTTTAACGGCAGGATCGACAACTTCTGTAGCTCAAGCGCCCAGCGCTACTCAATTTACAACAGTCCTAACTAGTGCTGGAACGGTCACTGTAGCCTTGGAACCTCAACCTAGTAACATGGCTACTGTCGTGTCGGCTGGGGCAGTAACCACTGCCGCCGCTCCAGTTACAGCAGGGAACTTGGATACTGTTGTCGGGGTTGCGGATGTGACGTATTCAACTACTGCCGCGCCCGTCACCACAGGTAATTTTACTTCAGTCGTAGCGACTGCTACAACTACTACGGTAGCGGCTGCAACTACGTCTGCGGATACAACTTCTGTTCTTGAATACATTGAAACAACTACGGTTGCCGCGCCCGTCACAACAGGTAATTTTACTTCAGTCGTAGCGACTGCCACAACTACAACTGTAGCGGCTGGTGTTACAACTGGTAACATGGCTTCCGTTCTATCTTCCTCTTCGACCACACCTGTCGCATTGGCTCCTGATTCGACAACTGACATGGTAACGGATGTTTGGCGTGGTGGGGGAGCTACTGCGGGTGGTGGTATGACCCCTGTTAAAGTAGCGGGTTGTGGGACAACTGATTCTTATGGTAATTACACGCAAGGTGATTGTGTTTGGGTTCTAGGTGTTGAAGCAACAGGACAATATGCAGATACTGCCCCGACATTCCCGAGTTTAATTACAGGAGCTTCCACTACGAGCGTTGTTAAATCACTAAGCACCACTAGTGTGGTAGATGCCGGAAGTCCGGTAAGCGTGGTGCAATCTGTTCCAACAACTACGGTTCTTAATGCAGCAACCCCTGTAACTGTTGTGCAAGATGTTCCGACAACCACTAACTACATTGTTTCACACCCGATCAGTGTTCTTAAATCTGTCCCAACAACTACGGTTCTTAATTCGGTAGCTACTACTACTGTAGTTCAAGCTGTTCCCACACACGAATTTGTTTATCAAGTAGCTCTTGAGCCTAGTTTAACCGTTGTTACTTCCACTACAGGAGTGAGTGTTCTTTCTTCCGGTTCAACAGTATCTGTTGTTGCTAGTTTACCCACAACAGCCGTAGCTACGGCAGGAAACACGGTTCAAGTGGTAAAAGACTTGACTCCCGTAAATGTTATTACCTCAACTAATACCACAGCCGTTCTTACTGCCGGAACAACTGTAGAAGTTTACGCTCCAACGGGCAGTCTTAGTGAACCCATTAAGGTGGTTGAATGCCCCACAAGTAGCCTGTGTCCAGAATAGGTCAGATTGGCCCATACCTTGACTATTAGTGCTTTTTCCATTAAAGTAGGGTATGGCTACCCTTACAGTAGCGGGAGTTGAAGAAGCCCTGTCAAAGTTTAAATCCGTTGGTTCCTCATTTACGCAGGAACTTAATCTAGTATTGCCCCGTTTGTATGCAATGGGGATGTGGCGTGATCTCCTGTATGAAACGACCATATCTACTACAGATGGTAATTTTACGCTGCCAGATGATGCGGAGGCAATTGTCTCGGCTCTTATGGACAACGATCCGGTCAAAGCGCAAAGTCAATTCCACGATTATAGGATCACCGGAAGAAACAGAGAAGGCATTACTTTAGCTGGTTTTGGTATTATTGACGATGGGTTAGCCCCGACAGTCAACGAACTAGAAGCGGGTAAAACTTATAATCTTCATGTTATGCCTGTTGGGCCACAACAATCTATCCCTAGAACTAGTAGTAATTTTATTACTGTGACGGGACTAAACAGTAGCTCCGCAGTAGAGACCTATAGCCCCACTTTTGATACGTCCGCTGCTACTACTTCTTCTACTACTGCATTTACATCTGTTACAGAAATTAGGAATGGAGATTCTTCCCTTAAAGATCCGGTAAAAATTGTAGCTATTAATGTGGCCGATACTTCAGATAGGCTTGAATTAGGCACTGTTCAAGAAGCTAATACAGTAAACGCATACCGAAGATATAGAATATCGAATAGTTCTTCTGTTAAGAAGACATTGCGTGTTTTAGTTAAACGGAAGTTCAAACAGCTCATTAACTCTTCTGACACAGTTAGGCCGAGCAATCTTAACGCCATTAAACACGGTCTTCTCGGTAGTGTGGCTGAAGAAAATGCAGACCTTGAACGCGCAAATTACCATTGGAACGTGTGTAAACAATTACTCGACGAAGAGTTAGATGCGTATCGAGGAGAAGCCAAACCAGTTTTACGATTTGATCCCAGTGGATCGGGATCAAGAATACCTAACCTACTATAAACCATGATTAATTATATTTTAGAAAACCGCGACAGTCTTATTTCCATTGCCACTACTGTAGTGGCAGCGGCATCTGCAATTTGCGCCCTGACCCCTACACCTAAAGACGATGGGATCGTGCGAAAGCTATACCTCGTACTTGAATGGGCGGCGTTAAATGTCGGGAAAGCGAAGAAATAAAATGATCAGGGCAATCGCCGCCGCATTAGAGGCTTATGTGCTATACATAAAACTAAAACATCGAAGATATGTTTATGAACTTGAAGATGAGATTGATGAGCTTGCTTCCGACGGTAGCCCTGCTGCAAAGTTGCGGCTGGAGCGGGTTGCGAAACGACTCCACCGCGAACTCAAGCGGACTGTATGATCCTCCTACGATCACTCTAATAGAAGGAACTCAATACCATTTTGTAGAGGGGGTATTGACGGGTAGGGAAGATCACAAATTCCACAGTGATTATAGCTACCGGAGAGCAATTATAATTGGAAACAAATGAATTCTTCTAAACTAATCGATACCCTTTTAGGGACTATAACCCCAACTATAGCCGTAGCAGCATCTATGCAAGAGCAAATGGAGTATTGGCTCCGAGTAATATCTTTAATACTGGGCATCGCAGTAGCTGCGGTATCTCTCTATAGGTTAATTTTTAAGTATAAGAAATGATAGGGTTGGCTATAGGACACTCAAGGAGGGGGGACTCCGGCGCTTACACAGTTGGTAAGCCCAGCGTTAGTGAACACACGTTCAACACCGAATTGATTTCGTTAATTATACCGAAACTAAAAGTTCCGTATAAGGTATATGGTGACTACAAAGCGTCTAGTTATGTTGGAGCAATGAATTATGTGTCCCGAAAAATGAGGGAGGATGGTATAGATGCTTGCATAGAACTCCATTTTAATTCTGCTGGGCCAAAAGCAACCGGACATGAATGGTTATATTGGGAGACTAGTAGGGGTGGAAAAAAATTAGCTTTGAAATTGAAGGAAGCAATGGACGAAGCTTACCCCGATTTAGCTTCTCGTGGGGTAAAAGCAAGGGGTAAGGGATCAAGAGGGGCTATGTTTCTCCGTAAGACTCCTTGCTATGCTTGTATCGCGGAGCCATTCTTTGGATCTAATCAATCTGATGTGGATCTAATACAATCAGATTTAGATAAGTTAGCTTCCGTTTATGCCGAAGGAATAAATAAATTCTACGACAAATGACGATCCCCAAAAGTATACGGGTAGCGGGGCAGACAATTAAGATTCGTTTTTCGGATCTCAGTGACGAAGACTTGTATGGATACTACAGTCACGAGCGAAAGATTATTTTTATTTCGGAACATTTAGAAGGGAAAGCTCTTTTAAGCACTGTTCGCCATGAGTTGATGGAAGCATCACTATGCCTGTCAGGGGTGGGATTTTGCGAGACCTTTGAGCAGGAAGCTGTGGTGCGGTGTATGGATGAAGTTTTCTTTCCTGCCTACGAGCGTTTGTTGAAACGAGTAGGAAAGGATGAGTAGGAAAAAGTTACCAAAACATTTCAAAAGAGCCAACGGTATGTTGGTCTTTTCACCGACGAGCGACCATGTAAAAGAAGCTTTTGAACGGAGTGAAAAACTTGGTATTCTCCCAAATTCTTTTACGAGGGGCGCGGGACGGATGACTGGGTTTTTAGGTGAGGTTGCCTTTGAATGTTTATATCCCCAAGCTATTTATGAGGGGGGTGAATCTTTTAAACATGATTATGTTCTCGGTAACCGGACGATAGACATCAAATCAAAAAGCTGTGCTGGGATTCCGCAACCCCACTACACAGCTTCTGTTAATTGTCCCGAGGGAAAAAAGCTACCTGCCAAAGCTTACTTTTTCGTTCGCGTCCGAAAAGATTTCCAAAAAGCTTGGCTTCTTGGTTGGGCTACGGCACTGGCTATTCAGAGAAAAGCTGATTACAAACTTCGGGGTGAACCCGATGAATACGGATTTACCTATAAAGTGGATGGGTATCATTTACCAATTGCTGCTCTCAGAAAGGCTGGTTCTCTAAAGTAACCTCTTCATAATCAATATCGAATGGTTCGGTGACATTTATTATCCAGATCTTACCACTTCCTTTGCCCACAGATTTTATGGGTCTAGTAGTTTTACTAGTCCTACCCACATCTTCTAAGTGTGACAACCCGTTCCGTATGAAGTCTATCTTATTAGAAGCCCCTAACGGTCTCCCCCCATTATAAGAATGCAATGCGACTTGGAGTTCTAGTATTGTCCCCCGCCACGAAGCCATCTTCTCATTATGTTGTCTACAAGCTTTTGAAAAGAAATCAACTAGCTCAGACACTTGAGATCTACTTGAGTTGTCAAACGCGGCATAAGAAATACTTCGATCTATAAAGCTCTTAATACCAAATCTATCATCATCTAATATCTCTACTGGGGGCTTCCAATCCATCAGCCACTTAGCTAAGTGAGGCAACTCTTGTGCAATAGTTGATTCTAGTTCTTCTTTATTGGGGAATGTAAATGGTTCCGTGCAAACTCTAAACGCCATGAGTTTGTCTTTATTACTTGAGTCCATTGTAGGAAGAACACTCATTGAGTTTGGGTCATCGTTAAGACTTACTATAATCCTACCCGCCCAAGGAAGTGTCACGGCATCTGAGTATTTTGCCATGAATTCAATTCTTGGGTTCGCCACACCTCGTTTGATTAGCTCAGTAGCTTTTCGTTGATCTTGGAAAGACGCTGCGCTGACTGTGTCATCGATGACCCAACAAGCCGCACGACCCAAGTCTTTATTGAATTTTGTTCCTCCTGATAGGTAGTCACTCGCATCTGCAAAACCCCCAACTAAAGCAGCTATTATCTTGTTCGACAAAAGAGTTTTACCCCTCTTAGCGGGACCGACCAGAATACAAGCTTGCCCTTGGGCTTCTTTATTCCAATAGAACGCTTTGTAATACCGTTGGAGCCAACCCAAGAAATAATACTTACTCCGAATACTGGTTGAGTCTACAAAGAACTGATCAAAAAATCTGTTCAAAAAAGGCCAATTACTAATATCCCCATCCGCAGCGGGTTCTATGGGGCGCACTGTTGCCGAGTTAAGTATTTGTAATCCGTTGTAGGATACGATCCTTTCGTTCCGCCGGAACACAACAGGAGCTATTTCATCTATCCTATTTGTGTTACTAATCAGGACGATAGCCGCTTCAACTTCTGAGACGTTCTCCCCCTTTTTTGGTCTACCCCCTTTAAAGCCTCTCTGACGAAGCTCCAAGACTAATTGATCTCGGGGGATCGGTTTAGCCGTTCCACCAAGCTGTTTAAAAAATTGTCTACCGTTGAACCAATACTCATCGAGGAGATCCCCCATTTTCTGTTCTTCAAAGTCTTTAACAAAATCAGGACCGAAGATATCTCTCCATGTTTTCCAAGCGAGATCGCGATCCGAATACACGACCATCCCATCTTCAAATACCTGACACCCCTCCCTGTCGATACCATCATCGATCCAAAACAACGGGCCTCGTGACCCCACTTCAAACTCTCCTATCCATCTATTTGGGAATTTTTTCTCTACCTCTTCGGAAACTATTTCAATTGGGATGGAAGTATCTTTAGACTCGGGTGGTTTTTCTTGTGCCGCTTTAAACAAAGCTGTTTGAGCCACACAGCTAGGAATCTTACCCCCCATGTTTACCCAGTCTGTTCCAATTTCCATTAACTGGGACGGAGACTCAGACTTCTTATCGTAACCCGCAAAGATTTTTTGATACTGGAGAGCTTGTTTAAGATACTTAAAGAACCCCGCTACCAAAGTGTGGTGGATAGAAAGAGTCTCCTCTAATTCAAAGAACAACCTGATGTAGCCACTGTATGTCCGGCAATACCAAGCGGGTAAAGCTTTAGGGCATTTTGCTCTGATGATGTCTTGTACATTAGGCCAATCGGGTGGTGCGTCGAAGTCTGCTGGGATCGAGTGAATTTTGCATATCTTGTTTTCTCCTTCGATCCTTGCGTTGGGGTTAATCCCTTCAAAGCCTGTTAAGAATGCGTGATCTGTATCACTTTTAGCACACCACTCTCGGTATAAAGCTTTGGATTTAAAGGGTGGTATGGGGTTTACATCGATCTCTGTTGGATCATTTACGGTTATTAAAGCGTCTTTTGATTTTAAGTTTTTGAGGTATTTAATTTTCATTTTTCATATCTAGTTTGTATTGATCCTTCAGCAGCCACGGGTATATCTGAAATCCACTCTGGGGGTTCCGACATAATCTTAATCACATTGTGTAACACTTCCTCCGCTTCATCAGCGTCAGCTTCAACAACCATCTCATCGTGAACGTGCATGACAATCTTGTATCCAGCTTTATCAACTCTTAGAAGCATATCCGAGAAAATATCTCGTGCTAATGCTTGTGATGCGTTCTCCGCGACTAACCCTCCCCATAGTCTTACGGGAACATATTTACCATGTCTAGGGACTTTAGCTGTGTATTGAACATTATTTGGATCGCCACCTGTTTGTAGTGTCCCGTAGTCTAAAACTCTACCACTGGGGAGATCGACTGTAAATCTAGAGTGTAGCCTGTTTCCCTCTGCATCATATCCTCCGGTAACACTCACCGATCCTTTGATGTCTTCACTATATTCATACCAAAGGCGTTTTATTTTTTTCATCTTGTGCCGATAAGTATCCACTCTTTTTTGAGCCTCCTCTTCGGTAATAGAAGACATACTCGAAAATCGTTTAGCCCCTGCCCCATACCCGCAACCTAACACCATTGCTTTTACGGCGTGTCTTTTTTCGGGGTTTTCTTTTTTAAGTATTCCTTTTTCTTCATCCCACATCCCAAATCGAATAGCAAACGCCTCATATATATCGTCTGTGTTTTTAATCTCCTCCATCATTTCGCGATCTTTAGCTAACCAGCAAAGTGTTCGGACTTCAATCTGAGAAAGGTCTACCACGATTAATTTTTTGTCAGGTTGAGGACAAATCAAATGTCTCAAGTTCACACCAAACATCCCCTCTCTAGGTAAGTTCTGGAGATTTAAGTTACCGCCAGACCCACTGAATCTCCCTGTGTGAGCGCCAAAATACATACACCCACCGTAGTATCGACCATCTGGCATGGTCGCATAATCGAAGCTTTCTAACTTCTTTTTAATGGAGTTGATCCTACGCCAGCTTTTAACGGCCCCGATCCATTGGTGTTTTTCACTATGTTCTGCAATCCATTTTTGAGCATCTTCATCTGCTTCGGCAAGACTGTGTGGTGGGGTAATACCAAGTAATAAACATTGTTGATCAAAAGCTGCTCTGCTCAAAAGAGGTTTCTCATCCAACCACGGAATGTTTTCTTCAGCTTCAAACAAAGCTTTGTTGATCGTTTCTAACTGAGTCTTTAAAAGGTCTGTGTCAATTGGAATGCCCCGCTGAACTATCCTTCTATTCACTCGGCTGATGTCCCTCTCAAATTGGGGCCAATAATCTTTAAGAGACTCCCATAACTTGAGGCATAACTCACTGTCTTTGAGGGCATACTCACTAACCTCTTTCTGAAACTCTGGGGACATATCCTCCCATCTCTTACCAGACATATTATCTCGCGTAGACTTATCTACTGTGAGATTGAAGAGTTGAGCCGTGGAACCTTTAAGTGATCTGGGTAGCTTGCAATATGCGGCAAGATCTGCTGTGCAGTGCCATTCTGCTGGCTCACAGTTATCCCACCAGTTTTGGGATACACCATACAGGAACAAGGTTTCATCAAAAGATGCGTTGTGTGATAGGACAACATTGCCGTCCAACAAACTCCAATCAAAGTCTTTAGGGTGGCCAACAAAATTTGTCCCCTCTGTTCCAACAACTGATACCATGTAAGCATCAAAGTTGGGGTGGCTGAAATACCCCAAAACTCCTAGAGTTCTTATGGAGCATTCCTTGTCATAATAAGTTTCGTAATCTATCGCGAAAGTATTCATAGTATATGTATAGAGTTACCCCACCCCCCAAAGGATGAAAAAAGAGGGTGGGGTATGTATCGGGCTTTTATGCGATTACCCAAAGGCGGATGATTCACCAGCGCCAATTAACGCCGCCGCATTACCTAATTTTTTTCCTCAAGTAACAATTCAGTTTCCTTGTGGAGATCCTTTAAATTTTGCTCAAGACCCCCTAAGAGAAGTCTGTTCGCAATAATTGCCGTTTCTGTGCTTTTGAGAACTGATTCCAAATCAACAATGCTTTTTTTCATCGCCTCAATTTCAGTCTCAAACACTTCTTGTGGGGTTATATCTATGTTCATATTACTGATTGATAAAACCCTCCACAAAGGAAACTACTTCTTCGCTAGGCTCCTCTTGCGTAATCGTAAGAGAAGGCGCGAACCACGAATATTTCCCCCTAGTGATGGCAGAAGAAGTTAAATTCCACAGTCTGGTGTGAATCGGAGTCTTCTTATTAAAGACGGCAAACGTAGCTAACCTTTTAAAGGTCTGCCTGTAGGCATCCTTAGCTACGTTGATTCTCCCCATCGCATAGTTTTTCTTACCGAGCGGTAGGGGAAAAGCCTCAACATCATCCTCATTACCTTCAAAAAGGAATGTGATCTCAGCAAATTCAAGGAGGTTATACTCACTATCCAAAGCTAATTGATTTTTTTCTGCTTCTGACCCCGCAATCCGTGGGACATCATCCGAGTCATATGGGATATCCTCACGCCACTGTTTAGTTGCAATCAAAGGAATAACTTTGATTGGGGTTTCGGGTTGAGACAAAACAATGGATTTGTCTAATACAAGTGACCCGTAAGGAGCGGGTTCCCCATCGCGACAAGTAATGTCGCTTGTTTTTTGGACCACGTTGATGCGAGGGATATCAATATCCGATGCGTCGATAGTATCTGGCAAGGCTCCTGTAGAAAGTGCGTTGGCAGATTCAGTGGCTAATTCATTTTTTTTACTCATTTTTTCTGGTTTCTAGTTTCTGGTTTCTTTTTTTGTCCTCAAGATAATGTATGTCTTGGGGATGATTCTTCGATGATTGCATGGGACTGGCAGGTCTTAATAAAGGACTCGGCCTTCGTTTTCTTCTGACCTCTTTCTGCCGTGTCACCAATGCTTTTGGCAATTTTGGCGAGGGGGATGGAAACGTGTTCTAAGACTTGTTCACTGTCCATCCCAAAGTCCTTAGCTAGTTCAATAAATTTTTTCTGGTCAGTAATGTTCCGCCTACCAGTCATTTTCTTTAGCCTTAGATTAGGGAACTCAACGCCCTCTTGCGCTAGTTTAATAGCCCTCTTCTTAAATCCATCAGCCCAATTCGTAACAATTTTTTGTATAGCCCATAACTGTTCAATAACTTCGGGGTCTGTTGTTGAGTCTAGATCAACATCAGGAAGTTGTGGGTTTATCTTTTTAGCTACTTCCACAACTAGACCACCTAGTGCGGGGCAAATATCTTCAAACTTGCAGAAGCGACAATTTACTGTTGGAGTCAATTCTTCTAGGCTGGGAGTCCCGTCTTCCCATTTGGGCCGGACTCGTTCAGCTTCCAGAATGACCGAGGAAAGATCATCAATAAGATCTTCTAGTTCATCCCTTTTAAAGGTATCTTCTAAAATTTCGTTCCGTTGTGGGATAAAGAACACAAATGTAATTTCTTCCAACTCAGGGAATTTTTGAAAACACCCTATTGTATAAGCACGGGCTTGGTAATTATCTTTGGGTGTATCGATGACACTAATCCCCGTCTTGTAGTCTATTAAGACCCCTTCTTTCTTTCCGAAGATTGCGAGGTAGTCACAAGTTCCAAAAGTTGATGTCCCTTTTAATTCTATGTCTAAAACAATTTCTGAGTGCGTCTCATTACAGTCCTCGTAGTTTTTCAAATACTCCGTCTGATCTGCAATGATCTCTTCGTAGATTGAAATCTCTTGCTCACTCTGGAGATTGGAGGGGTCTAAAATTTCGATGGCTTCGTGGATACGAGTTCCCATCTCAGCAGCAGGATTTGTTCCTTCGCGACCTTTATATCCCGCACATCCCGCGCAGTATTTAAGTGAAGAGGGAGAAAACTCTGCGTGTCCTCTATCAGCATGGTCTGGTGTTTTCATCAGACGGACTGTGGAACAGACCAGAAATTTGGTCAATAAGTTTTTTCAAGTTTTTTGTGTTTCCCTATAGTAGAGGGCAACAAGGAACGCATCAACCATCCCATCGTGAGCTTTTCGGCATCTCTTATTCTTTAACCAGCACTCTGCGGGGGCAAGATCTTCCGCTTTAGTGAGAGCAACTTGTTTAGTCATTCCTTTAGGTCGGAAGCCGAGCATAGTCTTCTGCCATTTGTGGACAGAAATTCTTTGAACATCGTAGTCATTGGCTTCAGCCATGCCCACAATTTTACCAAAAGAAAGCGCCATAGATCTTACTGCTTGAGAACTCTTTGCATGAGCGAGAGGTTCTTCAATAGCGATTGTGAAGGGGGTGTTGAGAGATACGACCCATTCTTTAACAGCGCGAGTGTCTACCTCTCTTTTTTTAGCTACCCACTTCGTAGGCATCGCGATCTTGTCTATGACAGATCCATCAAATTTAGAAACGGCACACAGACCCCCATCTAGTCCGTTATCAATTCCAATTATCAAAACAAATTCAAAGTAATTATTAACCCGTTGCCTTCCGCAGGAGCATAAACAAATACATTTTTTGGTAAGGCTTGTAAAAAGAAAACTTCTTTAGCGTTCGATGGGTTGACTCGGTAGAAGGCTCCTTCAAGTTGCTTTATTGTGAAGTAGAAATCATTCTTCTGATAATCCTCTTTTCTAATGATTACTTTGGGGTTGCTGATAAGCTCTTTATTTCGGAATAAGTTCATCACTTTTCTACGATACTAGTGTCTAAAAAACAGGGCGCACTTGGTCCTAAGTCTGCATCAATAAGTTGGGTCAAAGCGAACTTAGCATCCTCCGCCGTTAATCCATGCTCTTCTTGCAGTAAAGTGCTTGCAATAGAACTACTATAACAAGCTATGGGGGGTCCAGTAGCTAATTCAACAATACCAACTAGTGCTGGCTCAAGCTGGTGAAAAAATATTACTTCTGCAAAACCCGTCTCTCTGTAGTCATGTGAAGTCACAGACCTTTTATTATACGGATCTTTTTGAGGGTTGTAGTCCCAAGAGAAATTATCAAAGTTATTTATCATTGGATTCAATATCTATCACAGTCCCATTACCCCTATCCGCTTTTTTATTATTTAGAATAGAAATATCAATCTGCATCCTACTCGACCCTCCCCCTGTCTTAGAGTTAAGACCTAAGTTTCTTCGGATAAGCTGATCTAATTCAGAAAGTTCACGTACATTCTTTGGGCCTTTTAAGTTATTCATGTTGTCCCGAAGAAGTTTAATTCCGGCTGCTGCGATGTAGTGCTGATATTTCTCAGCGGGACTACTTTGACTTTCAGCGATCTCCATCATCGTCTCATCCTCTTCTAAGCGAGCATCATGCTTTGCTCTGAGAACCGCTTCATCTGTCATGTTCTCCAAGTTCTGTTCAATCTTATCCCCCAACTCATCGACAGGTTTTTCCTCTGTCTCGATGTCTTCGGTCTTAACAGTCATATCCAACCCGTTGTTTCTGGCTGGAATTCCTTTCTTTTTGAACCATCTTCTAACCGTCCCCGCATGAACCCCCAACTCTTTGGCAATAGAACTTGTTTTCCAATCTAAATTGTAGAGTTGGATGGCACGGTCTTGAATGTCTTGTTTGGAATTGATACCCATTTTTTTCTGTTCTATTGTTTTTAATAATTATGGCTTTAAAAGAAGAAAGGAGCAAGCAGTTACTCGAACCGAGAATTGACCCAAAGACAAAGAAAATGGATGTTGGTGGTTTCCAACTGCCCCCCACTAGTCTGATAACCGCACTTCTCTATGGATTTGCTAACCATGAATCTGTCGTTGCCAAGGAATATTACTTTTGGAGGATCTGCGATGAGTTGTGGAATCACTCTGACTTGCCAGACAAACTATGCGTTCGCCACCCTTGGGCAGAGTTGATGGTTAAAGCAGCACTCGAAAACAAATACCTCGCAATCGGGGGGAGCGCTTCGTCAGGAAAATCTCACATTATGGCTGCTTGGGGCATAGTGAACTGGCTATCTCAACCCCAAGATACGCTCGTTCTGATGACTTCCACCACGCTTCGTGAAGCTCGTAAACGAATCTGGGGCAGTGTGATGGCACTCCTAACCGTGATTGAGGGCGCACCAATCAGGATTCGGGATTCAATCGGAAGTGCATCTTACGTTAATGAGAAAGGAACACTCATTGAGAGGGCGGGGTTGTCTTTGATCTCAGCGGAGAAGAGTAAAACTAAAGAAGCTGTTGGCAAATTTATCGGTTTAAAACAATCGAGGGTGATACTTATTGGAGACGAATTATCAGAATTGTCGGAAGCTATTTTGAACGCTGGACTCACGAACCTGTCTAAAAACCCCTCATTCCAAATGATCGGGATGAGTAACCCTAACTCAAGATTTGATGCGTTTGGGATTTGGTCCACTCCAAAAGACGGTTGGGATAGTGTCGATACGAATACTGCCGACGAATGGAAAACAAAATGGCATGGGAAATATATCCGCTTAGACGGGGAGAGATCACCAAACATTATAGCGGGCGAAGTCATATACCCTTGGCTACCTACCCAAGAAAAACTTGACGAAGATAAGGCACTATTGGGGGTTGAGAGTCGGGGCTATATGCGAATGGTCCGAGCGGTGTTCTTTGACAGTGATGAGACTACGGGCATTTATACGGAGAACGAACTGACTTCTAGTGGGGCTTTGAATAAAGTGAACTGGCAGGGAAATCCGGTAATGTTAGCTGGTCTGGACCCCAGTTTCACCAATGGGGGAGACCGCACTTGCTTGGCGTTGGCGAGATGTGGGTATGATACTACTGGTCAGTATGTTATAGAGTTTGGGAAAATCATTCATTTAAATGACGATGCTACAAATAAAGCGGTTCCACGAACCTATCAAATCGTTGAGCAGATTCAGAAAGAATGTAAAAAGCACGGTGTTCTTCCAGAGAATCTAAGCGTTGATGCCACGGGTGCAGGAGCGCCATTCTGTGATGTTCTTGCTGGAGAGTGGTCAAACAAATTTATGAGGATTTCTTTTGGTGGGAAGGCTAGTGACAAACGTGTTAGCGCGAATAGCTCTAAAGTAGGGGCGGATTTGTATGTCAATCGTGTGTCGGAGCTGTGGTTTGTGGGGAAAGAATTGATGAGAACCAAACAAATCTTTGGGATCGATTCAGAATTGGCGCAAGAAATGACTGCGCGGAACTACGACATGATCAAAAGCGGGAGTCTCCGCATGAAGATTGAATCTAAACCGGAGTTCAAAGCTCGTTTTGGAAGGAGTCCAGACCTCGCCGATGCGGCATTCCTTGCTCTCGATTGTGCTAGGCAACGGCTTGGTTTGGTGGCGGTAGACCCACCAGACACATCAAATTCTGCAATGCCCCACCGGAGGACTACTATAAAAAACCTAAGTAGTGCTTTGCAGAACAATGAGACCACCCTCATTGATTGACTTTCTCTTGAAAATACCTTAAATTTAAGCTATGTCATTCCTGCAAAATCTTTTAACGGGCGGAAAAGAAGCAGCCGAAAGCATCGGCTCTGGGTTTTCACAAGGCGCTCAAAGATTAATCTCTGCTTTTGATAAGCAAAAGCCTATAAGAAAGAAGGACCGGAAGTTCTTAAATAACTTGGATCGTAGGACGATTGAATCTCTCTCGGCAGAGAAGGCGCTGGATAGAAGGATCGGTTTGAGGGATGATATAACAAACGCTTTTAAATTGGGAGATCCTGATGCGAGAGAGGCAGAACTAGGTCGTATTAGAGAAATGGGTATCGATGCTGATGGTGACTTTGGGATTGACGAAAAGGCAATGGATCGTGAGATCCTTGAAGAGCGCAGGAATTTTGTTGGATCGAGGATAGAAAAGATGCAATCTAATAGGGATGCGAAAAAGAAAGCTGATTATGATGACTTCTTTGCTAGGGCTAACAGTCGTAACAAGTTGGGTGGTGGGGGTCGTCTTGGGGAAACGAGGAACCTCTACTCAAGAAAAGGAAAACTAAGACTCGCCAAACAATTACGAAAAGATGGGTTCGGTAGAGCAGCAGAAGCTATCGCATTGGACTACGGACGTTCAGCAGAAGCGTCAGCTCCCGCAATTATGACACCAGCTCTGCGAGCTAAGATGGAGCGGGATTCATCTAGAGCTGCTCAAATTAGAGATGTGAACGCAGGTTATACCCAACGATTAATTGACTTATCGGAACAAGAACTCCGAGGAGGTGGGAGAAATCGTAACGGGAGAAATCGTAACGGGAGAAATCGTAACGGGCGCAATCGTAACGGGCGCAATCGTAATGGTCGCAATCGGCGCGAGGTTGAGAAGTTTCAAGGAGGTGCTTTAGCTAGTAATACTACACTTGGTTATGGATCTAATAATAACCGCCGCAACCGCCGCCGATAATGTCTGATTTTAATTTTGAGCGAGACATCGCGCCCGAAAGAAACAACTTTGGGTTTACTGGAACCGAATCCGCATACGCGAATGCGAAAGCTGATCAACAGATCATGCCTCAACTTGACTTGATGATTAAGTTGCGGGGACAACTAAGGCAAGAAAGAGCGGCTGATTTTGCATACGAGACAAGTGTCTTTGAATTTAAACAGCGTAAAAAAACTCTTCGTAATGAGCGGGAAGCTGACCAACGAGCCGACGAGCTGTTGGATCAAATTCAAATGACCGTTGAAAACGATCAGCTTAATCCTTTTGAGCGGCAAGAACAACTAAGTCTTATCCAATTGCAAAACGCCGATACGTTCGCTAACAGTAAAGTCGCACAACAATCTTTAATCGCAGCGGGTAGATTCATGGGGTCTCAGATGCAGCAGAGAAATGAGAAACTATCTCGCAAGTTAAAAAGAAAAGACGAGCGAAGGAGAGCTGCTGACACGACAGGATTAGATGCTAATACTATTTTTAGAATGGAGTCGGACGAACAAGTCGAAGACTTGAGACAATCGTATCTCGATCCTAATTCTGCTGGGGGTAAAAACCTCACGGCAAGGGAAAGAGCTAATCTTAGGAACGCTGGTTTTGCGGTAACTAAAAATATTGAGGACCGTGAGAAACTGGAGAAAAAAGAACGAGAAGATAGAGAGACTCAGATATTTAGAAATTCACAAAATATTGCAAAGCTGACTCTTGACGAGATTGAAGAAAATCTTAAAGCAATCGATCTTGAGCAAAGGGTGGGTAAGGAAAATGCAGATTATTCGGACTTCGATGGTTTAGATCTTCCAGATGGCACTGTGATTGAAGGCACAGATCCCTCCGACCTAAAGAAGCAATTGAGAATAATCCGTTCTAGAACCCGAAAAAATCTAGCAGATGCGAGTATACGCCGTAATCGATTTTTGAATCCCGATGTCGGTAAAAAACCTAAAGGAACCAATACAGGAACCAATACAGGAACCAATACAGGAACCAATACAGGAACCAATACAGGAACCACTACAGTAACTCCTACAGGAGATCCAGATCCAGAAGACCTACTCGACGGTTAAATATCACTCTCTAATAAAAACTAATACCTAACATATTGCTTCTGCTATGTCGGACCCAAGCGAACCTAAAACAACAGCGCCATTTAGCCCCACTCCATACAGTGTGTGGGCTACAGAAAACCCCTTTGAAAATGAATTGGAGGGTAGAACTAAACACTTAGATGATCTTCGGCTTGAATATATTGCGGCTGGCAAATATAACGAAGATACTGAGAAAAAGTTCCAAGAAGGTTTTGAGAATGTTCTTATTAAGAAGGGTATATTAACACAATCTAATTACCAAGAGGCTCAAGAAGCTATCATCCAGTATTCGGAGGTTCTCCCATCAAATCAAAAAGATGTCCAGTTTGTTAGGGACAACATGGGTGTTGGGATGGAGGCGATGGATTTCGAGGAGGGGGAGGAAGAGAAGATTTTGCGATACGCAAAAGCGTTAGAGACAGGACAAGAACTACCGGAAGATCTAGATGCTAAGGAGGTGCATGAGATAGCTCGCCAAAAGAGGCAGAACTATATCACGGATCTGTATGAAAAGGGGGAGTTGTCGGCGGGAGTTTACTTCAACAAGAGTGGTCAGCGGGTCTTTCTTGGTGGAAAGATGGATGAAAGTTTATCGGAAGCGGAGATATTAAGAGAAGGAAGTAAGTTTGGTGTAGTCCCTAGAGATGTCTTTTCCTTTAGGGAATCAAGAGAAGTTCAAAAAGATAAGAACGGCTTGTTGACGTATCAGGTTGATATTCGAGAAAGAGTGCAAGCCCAAGTTGAAGAGTTTGTAGATTTAAAAGAGGACTTCACAGATCTTAAAGATGAAAAAGTTAGGGCTAGATTTGAAGCACTAGCTACTGCACTAGGTAAAGATAAGTCTTGGGGATGGGCGGATAAGGGATGGGATTCTACGGGGGAAGTATTCGTTTCAATGGGTTCTAACATTAGAGAGAGTTGGAACTGGGCTACCGGAGACGATGAAGACAAGAAATATTCTGAAGACTATCAAAGGTTTGAAAACCTACGGGAAGAGTTTGAAGATGAAGTAGAACAAACTCGACGCGACCTTATTGAGGATCTTGCAAGGAAGACGGGGGCTAGTGTAGATATTCTAGAAGATGTTGTTGATGACATGGTTGTCGAGATAGCTGGGCATGGATCTAAAACCCTCGACTCGACCCTCATCTATGAAGAAGATGATGACGACCTATCTCAAAATGTTGTTCGACGAAAGTATAGGGGGACGTTTATTCAACCCGCTTTGATGTTGAATGAAGAGAAGTTTAGGAGATCGTTGAAGCAAAATGATTTTTCTGACGAGGAGGTAGAGATTGAAAACGCGAAGAGGTTGGCGAGTAACGAGCTGTTGGCAAATAGTCGGAGTGATATTCTAAGAAAAGAATACGATGAACAGTTCGCTACCGCAGAGTTGGAGGGGAAACAAAATGGTCTGACCCAAGCAGAGATTGTTGAAAAATTTGTAGATGACGAAGATCCCAACTTGGGGTTACAGGGGCTTGGCATGAGTGTTACTCAGGGCTTTTCAACTCTGTATTATGGGGTGGGGGCATTGTTTGGGGCGGAGTATGGTAAAGAGGGAATAATACAAAACGCTAAAGACCAAGCTCAACTTCAGCAGATGAGACAAATCTTTGGTCAAGATCATGGGTTTTTTGCACAAGCATCGGAGCAGATAGCTCCTATGGGTATAGACGCGATCATTACTCTTGCCGCCGGACTTCTCGCCATACCATCAGCAGGCACAACTGTTGCAGCAGCGGGGGGTTACTTTGCTCTAAAGCAGGGGGCAACCGCTACTGCTAAAGCTTTAATTAAAAACACTTTTAATACGGCGCTAAAAGCGCAAGTCCGAGATGTTGGGGGGAGAACCATAAAAGAAAGCACAGGAGCTGCCTTACGAAGATTACAGGCATCGGGTTCATTTAAAGGTTTGTCCAACCGCCAGATGATTACTGCGTATAAAGGGTATAACAGCAAATTAGCAAAAACTTTGGGCATCACGACTCCTCAGTTTGGGGTCGCTGCTTTGCGGTCAGGTAGTATGACTTATGGTGCAGTTCACCAAGCCGTTGCTGATGATTACACACAACGGTATCAAGTTAATGGAGAGTGGGTAGATGGTTGGAGTGAAGAAAGAGTAAAGGAAGTTGCTCACGACACCGCTTGGGGGTCCATGATTTCCGCTGGAACAACTACTGGACTCATAACCGCGATTGCAGGAAAACTAGGTGGTGGTAAATACGGTGGTCTTGAGAGTGCTGTCCTTACAGGAGTCAGTCTTAAAACAATTAAGAAACAAACCGACAGAATGGTGGGTCGGGTTTCTTCGGATAAATCGTTTCTCAAATACATGGAGGATGCTGTTTCCTCCACTTTTAAAGAGGCAGGTGTAGGAATAGGTGGTCAAATTCTTAGGGGTGCTGCTGGTGAAGCTGGAGAAGAATTCATCGATGAGTTCGCAAACTCAATTATCCAATCCGCTTGGGCTAGACAAGATTTCTCTTTAGAGGAGACGTTTTTCCAAGCTGTTCAAGGAGCGATGATTGGGGGGCTTATGGGTGGAGCCTCCCCCGCTATTAGTGCTGCGGCTAGAGAATTCGGAGGGGATAGAGTTACGGATCTCAATCGGATGGCTGATATTGAAGCTAAAGTTGAGGCTGACTTTAGGCAGAGGTTGGAGGATAATAATGAATTAAAGAGGTTTGAAGATTTAGAAAAAACCGCCCCCCAAACTAATGCGGAGTTTATCAAAAGAACTAAAGCTAAGTATGCTGAAGATCAGGCAGCTAAAAAAGCCGAAGAATCGGCAGAGAAACCAGAAGGAGATGATTCAGCCGAGCAAACGGAAGAAGAAATAGCAGAAGAAGCAAAGAACATAAAAGATGCTGCCGAAGCTAATGTTACACAAGACGATCAGCAGCGGATAATTAACGAAGAAAATAAAAAGAAAAACGCAAAAGGCAACGCTTCTCCTATTGTCACGACTAGTGATGCAATTTCTGATGTCACCGGAACGGACACGAATCCAGACGCTGCGAATGCGGATGTTACCGGAGGTAACCCTGATGTTAAACCCGCACCGACTCCTCAACAGAAGTTTGAATTAGCCATTAAGGATATCGAAGCTAGGGAAAGGAGATACATCGAGGCAATGGAGGTTCTTGAAGAGCTTCCAGAAGCACTTCAAGCTGAACGATTGAAAGAGATCGAGGCTTTAGTTGATGCGGAAAAGCTGGTCTCCCCCGAAACAGCAAGTGGACTTATCGAACGAGCAAACAAGGCACGGGAAAAAGCTATCGCTGATGAGGCTAAACCAGCGAAGGTAACGAAGAAAGATTTAGATAAGCTAGAAGCAATCATTGAGCAGGGCTTTCCGGTCGCAGATATCGGAACGAACCTAGAGCAACTGGGCCTTGATCTTGAAAGGACAGATGCAAAATATTTACTGGCAGTAGAAAAAGTAATCAAAGAAAAGATTGCTGAGAGATACCCCACAATAAATCCGAAGAGAACGGATGGGGGTGCAAGGCTTCCTAATACTTTAGTTCCTTCGGGGACGGTCGTTATTGATAAGTATGGCAACGGTGTATTCAACAACGATCCCGCTGGTATGGTTACCTTGTTGCGGAACAACGTAGCTATTCCATTGACGGAAGATCAGGCGAATAACCCGAATACTAATAAGTCTTTCGTCATAGAAAAACAGGGGGACCAATACTTTGTTACCGACATCATGGTTCCTGTAAAGGGAGGCTTGATCTCGGCTAAGACTCCAATAAACAAGATTGGGGTTCACGAACCAGATTATGGTCCTGTTAAGACGAAGATCCGAAGACTTACTACTTTAAAGAACAGTATTGATTTAGATGCTATTAAAGATGTTAAGGTGGTAAGTCCGTTCCGAGCAGCAACTGGAAAGAAACCAGTTTCGGCAACAGTGCCAGAGTTATTAAAAGATGCTAAAAATCTTCCTGCTCTCAAGCAGCTCATAGCCGCCACAGGAGTTAATCTTGATAAAGATTACGTCGATGCTGCGGCTATAACAATGAGCCTAGATCTGCAAGAGCAGATTTATAACGCAGCTAAGAAGTCTAGCGAGTTGCGCGACACAAGAGTAGAAGCAACACCTACTGGGGAAGTTATTGTAGTTCGCGAGGATAAAGGTTTTTACGATTTAGATTTAAAAGCATTCGCCACAAAGAACGCTAAGTTTTTCAGCAAGGTTCAAGCCGAGAGAAAATCACAGGCTATCCGTGATGTGGCTTCGTTGCTTGAACCTGACACGGACATAACTAAGCGCCCAGACTTGCACGATACAGAGAAGCAAGCCGACAGAGGTTTCAACGGTCCAAGAGTTCAGACTATTGAACCCCTCGATGTTAAAAAGATAAGTAAATATACTGCTTCAAAAATTGATGATGTAGCCACAGCTATCAAATTAGATGAACGTCTCCGAAGAGATGTAAAAGAACTTCTCAATAACGAATATCACGGTGGGAAGAAAGTAACTAATGACTATTCATCTGAGCAAGTAGCTGTCGAGCTTGTTCATTTCTTAGCCTCAAAGGGTGGGACTAACAAACCTGCAGCTATCTTGGAGCAGAAACTTAGCAGTCGTAATCTAGCTGTTATCAACCCCGAATACAAATTGGGGCAGGACATGAAAGACGCGCTCACTTTGCTGGGGGTAACTAGCCCCACAATGCAAGGAGCTTTAGATACAGATATTAATTTGTATAAACTGATTGAGGCAGAGCTACAACAGTTGGTAGGTAAAGACACATTGCTTTCGTATGGGGATGTAAAAGCTTTTTACACGCAAGTCCGAGAAGCAGCTCATGTCCACCGAAAAAGAGCTGTTAATGATGGACGCACTAGGAAACAAAAACGCCGCAAAAACCTAAGAGAGATAGCAGAGCTAGGTCTACTAGATGACGATCCAGAATCTGTGATTGATGCTCTTGAAGAGATTGCAGAGTCAGGGCATAAGCCACTCAAACTTTTAGCTAAAACCCTGCTGAAAAACAAAGATCTTATTCGTTCTGTAAGATTTCTTATCGAGGGTTCCCCATCTTCTTATGCGGGGGTGTATTACGTCGATGGATTGGGTAAGAGGACGGTAATAGTTAACGTAGATAGAACTGGAAAAAGAGGTGTGGCAGACACTTTAATCCACGAGTATCTCCATGTCTTTACTGCCGACATCTTTAGAACACCACCGGAATCTAGAACAGAAGCTCAGAACGAAGCGGTAGCAAATCTAGAAGAGATACTCCGTATTGCGAAACCTTTTGCAGAAAAATCAGGTAAGGGCAATCTTACATACGGGACATCAAACATCGACGAGTTTCTGACACACATCCTTACTGATCCTGAGTTCCAATCATTCCTCAACAGGGTAATTCCTGAGAAGGGGAAATCAAATCTGTTCCAAAAGGCGATCAGAGCATTAGCTAAGTTGCTGGGAATTAGGACTAGGGAACTAAAATTAGCTCTCCAAGACGCACTTGACCTAACCAAGAGAGCTTACACACCCCAGCCCGAAACCAAAGCAGCGTTCGCGAGTCAGGCTGCGGATAGTATTCACAAGTCTCAAGCTGATCTACACCAGATGGCGAAGGACATGGACATGGCGAATGATGCTGCCGTGAATGAAAAGCTTGAGCAGAGAGCAGAAGAGATTGTTGAGTTTGCTGGTGCTTATATTCCGAGTGAGCTGAATGTGGTCGTAGATAATGCAAGCCCAGAGATAGCAACTGTAGATAGTGCTACGGGGGCGCTTATACTCAACCCAAAACGAGCAGCTCTGTATCTAGCTAACCAAGGAGTATCGGGACTAGATGCCCAAAGGAGGAAACACGCCATTGGAATTATTTTAAATAAGGCAGTGGGTCAAGCGGCAGCAGATACGATGATATCTGATACTCAGTATGTTGAAATAACTCAGGCAATGACGCAGTCAGAGCTGGAGGCTGAGATTAAAGAAGCATACCCACTCGACGAACAGCAAGAAGCATTCGATAGACTGAGAAGTGAAGACGGAAAGGTTGCTGCTACGGAGCGGTTTAATTTAGCTAAGAAAGCTATCGCCAGACACACCGAGTTAGCCACTACCGGAAGGACGACCAACCAACAGATGGCGTTCTTGCAGTCCAACCCATCCTTGATTCCAACCTTCGTCACTTACATGAAGGCATTCCTCAGTAAGCTGACTTACCACAGGACATTGGATGATGTTTCTCCTGAGATGCGTAAGGCAGTCAACAACACGGTCAGGGAGATCAGGGGTTTGTCACTTAACTACAAGCCATCTCCTAGCATTATGCACCACAATCCTCGCGACCCGTATGCGGTCATCGAGAAACTTATGGAGCAAGCCGTCGATGTTAATATGCTAGAGCCTACTGCTAAGACAGATACGGCTAGTTTACGAAATCGTTTAACAGAGCAGCAAGATTCAGACGCTGGTGTTTCGGGATCACAAGCTACTCAACCAGCGGAACAACCGACTCCACAACCCGCTACTGGATCTCAGTTTAGTCAAGATTCAAAGTTGCCTAACTTCCTCGATGAAGTTCAGATGCAGGAAAAATCAATTGGTAACTGGCTAGAGATTCTTGATGTTCCCCTCTTAGAGTTCAGCAAGGACTACGAGTTTACAAATAAGAATAAGGTAATGAAGTTACTCTACAAAACTTTTGTTCGCTCCGCCGACAAGAGAGTTGTAAACTTCTACGACCAGAACAAAGCGTTTGTTCGCGAGACTAAAGGTCTTGTTGATAATCTCCAACAGAAACACAACAGGATCTTAAAAGAAGAAAACGAACGATTAAGTGCTATAACAGGAGAAGCGGATAACATTCCCGCCGAGTTAATCGCGAGAGCTTCGGGAACTACTGAAGGATCACAGCTAACAAGGAAGCAAGAGGATCTTGTTCAAGCATCTTACGAGCAGGACATCGCCAAAGCTAATGCGCTCCCCTCGGCTGATGAAAAGAATGCCGCTATTGATATAGCCGAAGCTTCTAAGAAGCAGATGACAATGGACTTCCGTGAAAGTAATCGGGAGAAGCAGTTCGCTCAGAGGGATAAAGCAATGGATGATCTGTTAAAGATCTCTCCTGATATGTATAACCTCGTTATTGAGATGCGTCAGCTTCAAGACCAGCTTTCAAAGAAAGCAATCGAAGTCTTTGGACCTACCATGAATCCCGAAGATTTGAACATGGCTTTTGATTTCAATCGGGGTCTGTATTTAACACGGTCTTACCGTATGTTTGAAGACCGTAACTTCTCTAAGCAAGTTAAAGAGTCTGATCAATATGCCGAAGTTCGCGAGCGAGCAGTCGCTTACTTTATGAAACAACTGCAGAAGGCGGAGGTTCAGAAGATAATGGAAGAGACGGGTAAAACCAAAGCTCAAGCGACCTTAAAGGTGCAAGCCGAGACCACTGCCCATAACTCAAAGATGCAATCAAAAGCAACAGCTATGATGAATGATTTCATCGATGGCTATTCTCAAGGGCAAGCGAGGAAGAAGTTCCTAACTTCCCAACGAGAGATGGGGCAACAGGATTTAGTGCTACAGGGTGCAGGGTTCAAGGACGGAGATCCACTTCAAAAGATTGTTGAGACGATCAACGAAAAGAAGGAGATCCCCCAAGAAATCCGAGAACTTCTTGGGGAGTTCCAAGAAGATACAGGGATTTATAATCTCAGCTACTCGTTGAATCACACGGCGAGTATGATTTCTAATCAGGCATTCTTTAATAAACTTAAAGCATTAGGGACGGGCGTTGATCCAGAAACTGGCAAGGTTGAGGGAACTCCTTGGATGGTTACTCAAAAAGAATACTTAGAAAACAGAGATAAGTATCCAAACTGGGAACCAGTCCTAGTCGAAGGGACTAGTGATCTTAATCCATTAGCGGATATGTATGTCCCCAAAGAAGTAGTGTCTAATTTAAACACTTTATTTGGGGGTAAGGAATCCGACATAACCGACCCACTCAACGAGATGGCGGAAGTGCAGGGCCTGATAATGAGAACAGTTAAAAAGATGGTTGGGCTTTCCCTAGTTTCTAAGACTCTAGGCTCCCCTGCTTTTTACATCCGAAACGTCCTCGGCAATATGTTGTTCTTTGGTCCAATGCAGGGCTACCCATCGCACAGAGTGTTTACAGATTTTGTTAAAGATGCTAGTGGTCTTTATACCAAGAACCCCGACTCGGTATTCTACCAAGTAATAGGGAATGAATTGAGCTTTGAATTGATGGAGCTTAGAAGCAGAAATGTTTACGGTGATGAGCTTGAAGTATCACAGATCCAAGAGCTTCTCACAGGAGAAACAAGCTACGATAGTTTACAAAAAGATGTAGAAAAGGCAGCGGTAGCAGCCAACTTCCTCCAAGAAGCTAAGAAGAAGAGTGGAGCTGTTAAAATCCCTGACGAACACCTCGAAATACTCGCGAAGGCTGGAGTCAACGTAAGCAAGGTGGGTACGTTACCCGTCAAAGCTGTCAAAGCTGCCACCAACGCGCTAATAAAGAAAGGTGGATTGCTTGCATCCGCCTGTGACGGGTTCTTCAAGATTGGTCTCTATGATTTTGAGATGCAGACATTGATCGAAGCTGCTCAACACGACATTGAAAATGGAAAACCGAATGGTGAGTATGGTAGACTCCTCGATGATGAAGGGAATCCAAACAATACCATGAAGGATTTGGCTGCTGAGATCGTGAAAGACACGGCTCAATCTTACAGCCGAGCCTTGCCTGTTATCAAATCGTTTACGTCTAGCAACATATCAATTGCCCTCGCTCCTTATGTTAGGTTCGCGGCTGATGTCCCTAGAGTTTATCTCAACGGACTTAAAAGGTCATGGAAGGAAGCAAAAAGCGACAACCCCGCAATCAAAGCTAGGGGGAGGAAGCGTTTCTTCGGAGCCACAAGAACAACGGCTGCTTCCCTTGCACTAGGTAAAGGAACTCAAATGCTCTTATGGGGTATGGACGATGAAGACGAGGACAAAGCATTCCGTGCTATGGTTCCGAAGTGGATGAGAAACGCGAGTATCTTTTTATACAAGGACTCGGATGGGGATACATGGTCCGTCGATATGACTTACCTCAACCCATTTGCTATCGTTCAAGATCCAGCAATCAGGGCTGTTGAATCCTTGATACGGGGTGAAGGAATCGGGACGGCTTCCAAGAAATTTATTGGTCAGTTTTTGAGACCATATGTCAGCGAGCAAATCCTGACAGGTGCAATACTCGACGCTATTGAAAACGAAGATCAATATGGAAGACCAATAAGACTCAAGGGCGATGACGACAAATTTATGAGAAGCATGAAGTATATCGGGGAGAAAGCGTTCTCTCCTCGCTCCCTCATGTCGGCTGATGCGGCATACGATTCTTTCCTTTCCCAAGAAAAGACGGCTTCGTTCTTCGACTCGGCAGTTGGTCACCTCTTGAAATCGGTGCTGCCATTCCGACCACACCAACAAGATTACACAGCAGGGGTTGGGCGTTATCTATATAACCACACAAGTGACTATCGAGACAACGATCAAGCGTTCAGATCAAAGATGACACAACTACAGGTTCTTCCTGCTAGTGAAGTCAGAGAAGCTTACGATAGGTGGGTGAGAACTAGGCGGTATCTTAACAATGATTTCAAACAAACTACCCGAGGCTTTGAAAAGCTGGGTGTGTCGCGTAAAGATATCGAACGGCTGGCAAGGTCTAGGTCGGTTAGTAAAGAACGATTGAAGCAGAATCGATTAGGCTACATGGTGAGACCTACCCCAACACAACCGTTGAAAGACCAACTAAACGAAACCCAAAATGGGGTAGGAAGACTCAAGAATCTTGAGGCATACTACCCACAAAAATATCCAGACGAACTTATTAACATAGAGAAATGAACAAGAAAGAATTCAAACCTCACACGATGTATAACCCCAAGACGGGGGAGGGAACTAAAGCATCTACCTACGAACAACACCTAAAACTAAAGAAGATGGGATACGGACACGACAAACCAAAAGCAAAAAAGAAATCAGCTAAAAAGAAAACAGCTAAGAAGAAGAGTAAAGCCTCCTTCACTGAAGCTGTGAACAAGCGGATGGGCGGGGGATACTAAACCCCCAAAGCGTCCTGCTCTTTTTTGGCTCGCTCTATTTTATTTTTAGAGGAGGGGTATTGTTCAGCGAGGGGTCTATCTTGACCTTCCCACTCACCCCCTTTT
>Ga0209336_10000212_pt1 | contig 29782 bp, 47 predicted proteins | sample LinPmetageLP32_FD_184042 | JGI IMG/M metagenome (GOLD analysis project Ga0209336, IMG submission 184042) | Marine viral communities from the Pacific Ocean - LP-32 (SPAdes) (version 2) | ecosystem: Environmental > Aquatic > Marine > Oceanic | place: Pacific Ocean | collected 2009-08-23
CTTCTAAATCTTTCATAACTTATTTTTTTATAATTGTAATATACAAAAACCTTATTTAAAATTCTATTCCTCTAATGGAGTCATTGTAACAGCCATATGGGTAGGTAAATAGAACACTTCACCAGCACACATATTATATTTAGGCCATTTATCATATTCTAGTATTTCATAGTATGCTTTGTCACCCTCATAATATAACAATCTAGCTTTTGTAGTTGGGGAAATATTTGTTGAAAATTTCCTTCCTATAACATCATCTAGTTTATCAATTACTACTTCTCTAGGTGTTACTCCTCTAATCATCTTTCTAATATTACAAATGAACCAAAATTCTCATCAAATACCTCTAGTAGATTTTCATAATCACTTGATTGCATTTCTTTAAGAATTTTCTTTTCATCTAATCCTAATTGTTTAGCAAATCGTCTTGCATAACCCATTAATGCAAATGCATTACCATCTGGACCTGTTAGGTCTATTATTATTTCTTTTTGTGGTTGTTTTTCTCTTATCATTTTTTTATAAATTTTCTGAATAAAATGCTTTATGTGCTGCTTCTTCTAGATCAATATCATCTTCTTCATATGATTCCCAATCATCAATTATTTCTTCTTCAACATCATCATCATCTTTATATTCAGGTAATAATCCTATTTTCTCTACAACCCACCATACTCTATCTTTGTACATATCAATAGATGTTCCATCTATATCTGTTATGCCTCTATCTGTTAATTGAGCTAGATGTGCTATTAAATCACAGGTTAAGTGATCTAGTTCTTCTAGATTATAATTATCTTCTTTTGATTTGGTTTTAATTGTTAACCACTTTTTTTCTATAATACTTTTTTCTTTTTTAGCCATTTTCACTATGTTTTTTTAAATAATCTCTAATTTCTGCTGCTAATTCATATTCTTCATCACTTACAGCATGCATTTCCATGTCTTTTAAAAGTAAATCCCAATCACCCCCAAACTCTTCCATTAATAACTTATGTATTATTTGTTTTGACTCGGGGGGTAACCCACTAGCTTCTATTATTGGATCTAACTTCATATTATTCACTTACAATTACTGAATATTCTATTTTGTTATTTGATAGGAAGAAATTCATTCTATCCTCAGCTCTACCATTACGGTTTTTCTGGAATGACATATAAGCACCACCACCATCACGTTCAGTTTCTCTACGCATTTCAAGTAATGCATCAGTCATATGCTTTAATTTATTTGAACCTACAAATTCACCTGATTTAGTAACTTGTTGGATTAATAGGAATGAAGTGTATTTATCTTCCTTATTTTCACCTTTATTATTTCTAACACAAGTTTCAACTAACCAACCTTCAGCAGTTTTTCTATCCCAACCGTTATCATCTCTAACACCTTCAATTACTTCAGCAATTGAATCTATTAATACTAAATCATACCCACGGTGTAATGATTGCTCAATAACATCTTTCATATTAAAACTCATAAAATCAGATGTAAACAACGTATCAACTAATCCAAATTGAGGAAAACGTTTTGTATATTTAAACATTTGCTTTCTACCCATTTCAGCAGAAATAAATAAACACTTTCGACCTTTATTTTGAACAGCAGCAACCATATCTAACATAATTGATGTTTTACCAACACCTGGATCACCAATTGCCATTATATTTGAAGCACATGGTATACCACCTTCAAATGAAAACAATTGATCCACGTTACGTAAACCTGTTTTCATTGATTCTAACATTTTAGGATCAATATCTAGTTTGTTTAATTTTGTAATTTGGTCAAAATCAATTAATGATGGGACAGGAGTCAAATTTTGAATTTTTCTAGGACGACCTCTTTTACCTGTTTTAACAACTCTTTGTGTAACTTTCATAACTTATTTTATTTTTTAAATTTATACTATATTATACGAACTCTTATTTTAAAACTCTATTCCTTTAAAGATAACTTTTTTCTAATTTAAATAAAGTCCCGCGTTGGATCATTTCAATTTGACGTTGATTTTCTAATGGTTTAGCATCATCAATATTATCGCTAAATGCAGGTAAACCATGTTTAAGACCACAAAAAACCTGACAGTATTCATTTAGTACAATGAATTTTCTGACTGGTTCTTCTGTTGATTTTTTGTTTAAAACTAATTTCATTCTTTAAATTTGAATGAAATATACAAAAATAAAATTTAAAAATCTATTCCTCTATTACCTCAGCATCTTGAATTGTTTCTACAAATAAAAAATGTGATTCAGTACGTAAAACATGATCAACTCCATTTAGGTAATCTCTCCATATTTTAACATTATCCATATTTAATACTCCTTCTTTGTCTGCAAAGTGAGAGATAAGTATATTTCTATGAATGAAATAACATCCATCACCATTTTTATAAAACTGTTTCATTTAATATTATATTGATTTTTATATAAAGAAATAAATGATTCTCCAATCCCCATTTCAATTATTTCATAATTATTTGGTAATAAAGGATTCCGTTTTCTAGAATTAATAATTTCATCAATCCCATTTTCTGTTGTTAACATCCAGTATTTTTTTCCTGTTGGTTTTTTATAAACAATAACAGTAGTAATAGGTTTTTCTGATGGTCTTCCTTTACTCATTTATTTTTTTTCTTCCGGTCTTTATAATATAAAATACCTATTATTAAAGTAATTATACCAAATACACCTCCTACTAATTCAATTCCATTCATAATATTTTATTTTTATTTTTTCCTAAATTTTTCATAATTCTCCAAATTTGGATTTTTTTAATAAAACTTTTTATTCTGCTTATTTGGGTTTTTTTAGGAGGAAATCTTCCTTGGTTACCCATTCCATCATAATCCATATCTTCCATATAAGCAGAAGGTGATGGTAAGTCACTATAGTGACAGTGTAATTCTTTTTCATTCATTTTTCAAAACTTTTATTTATTCAAATATACAAAAAACCTTTTAATTTTCCAAAGAAAACTTAGGGTTTTAATCAGTAGCAAATAAGTCTTTTACTGCTTGTTCATTCCCTTCAGTATCCTCTTTACCAACTAGTTTAAGAATACCATCAATTATTTCTTCTTTAGATCCAGAACTTGTTTCATTTCTGTATTTTAGTAAAAGTTTAGTAATTGCTTCCTCTTTAGGTCTAGAAAGTTTCATTTTGTAATCAACTATATCTTTAAAACTCATAAAACTATAACCATCTACTACACTACTATTTGCTAATATTTGTTCTGTTGAAGCAACACTTATTCCAGGTGGGTCCCAAGCTTTAAATGCTTCTATTTCACCTGTAGGTCTATAAATACCTTTTTCATAATTTGATTTATATTTTTCCCAAGTACCATTTTTTTGTAAATACTTTTTTAAATTAGCCCATTCCTGTTCTCCTGGGATTACTAGATCTAGGTCTCCAGGTTCAGTTAGTTCAAATGCCTTTCTAATTGCAGGGTATAAATGTAATCTACCTGATCCAGATACTAAATATTTTTTATAGTCATCTTTTGTAATACCAAAGGGTTCAAATATAAGTTTATCTGCTTGTTTTAATAACGAAGATAACTTACCTGTTATAGCCTCATCTATTTGAAGTGATTCTTCTATTTCACTCCACACCTCATTTATTAAAATTTCTTTAAGGTAAATTTCTAATAATTTCATTTAGTTACTTTTTTCTTTACTTTTTCAATAATTTCTTTATTATAAAAGTTTTTTAATTCTAAAGCTTTAAATGAAAAAAATATCCTTATAGGACTTGGGCCATTTAAATACATAAAGTTATAAGCTGACCATTTGGATTCTAGCCAATAATCATCTTTAATTATTTCTAGTAATAATTCACCATTTTCATCTACATGCTTCCAATCATAAATATGACATACTTTAGTAACATTTTTTAAAAACTTTCTAAGTTTAAATGCTCTAATTAAAAACGATAATCCTATAAGAGATACTCCAACAATATACATAATTTTATTTTCTTTTCTTTTTATTAACTTTTACTGGTTTAACTGTAGTTAACCAATTTTTAAATGTTGTAAGTTTTTGTTTTGATGACGTTTTGCTCATTTTACTTTTTATTTTTAATTTAATTGAAAATTTATAGGTAATCTACATCTTGCTCGGATAGATCTTCCCCCAATTTCTCCAGGTACCCATTTTGGCATGTTTCTAATAACTCGTTTAGCTTCTTTATCTAGATCAATACTTACACCACGATCTACTTTTACATTAGTTATTTTTCCATCTTTTTCAACAACAAACTGCAAGAACACTCTTCCTTGCTCGTTCATTTCAATAGATGTTTCTGGGTAGTTTATATTGTCATTAATCCATTTCATCATTGTTGCTGCACCCCCAGGGAATTCAGCTTCTACATCAGGAAAATCAACTATAGGGAGAGGAGTTTCAATTACTGAAACCTTAATTGGGGGAGGAAGAGGTGGTGTTACTTGTGATATAGGGGGAGTTTCCTCATTTTCAACCTCTTTAATTTCTTCTGGTATTTCAAGTGGGATAATAACCATAGGTGGAGGAGGGGGTGTATTTTCTATAGGTTTTATTTCTTCATATTCTATTTCATAATCTTCATTATGAGAAACATGTTGATTTGGTTGTTTTTCTATATTCACATTCCCATAAGTAAATGCTGCTAGAACAAGCCCAGCTGTAAAGTTTAAACCTAATATAGTAAAACTTCTTTTTATTTTATCACTATCAACTTTGATGTTTTTTCTTTTATTCATATTTATTTTTTAATTCTTTAATATGTTTACATTCTCTAGTTTTGGATCTCCAATATCCAGGACAATTACATTTGTAACTATCCATTATTTTTCTTACTGTATAAATTGCATCACTAGAACTTGATTTAAATTTAAATAAATTTGGTTCTATTTTTGGTTCTTTCTTTTCAGGTTTAATCCAATTAATATCATCTAGTGTTGTATTTGGATCTACTTCTTTCCAATCAGGAACAATATACTTTTTATCACCTATATTAAGTAAAGCAGGAGAAATATAAGCATGTGTATAATCGTATTTAAAACGTTTTACACCTACAAATTTTCCTAGTCCTTTTGGATTAAATTTAAATTGAGAACTTTTTCTATATATTAATCTAGTTCTTAAATTCCCGTACTTGTTTAAATTTGAAAATTCAAATAATGGCATAACCTTAATTTTACATAAAATATACGAAAAAAATTTTACTTATCCAAATTTTTCTTAGGGCGACCACGTTTAGGTTTATTTTTAATATATTTTATTGCTTTTACAATTTCAGCACATTCCTCATACATTTCCTGTTCTTCAAAAATAGGTAAGTTAGTTTCTAAAGTATTTAAAAATTCTCCCTTTTCAACAGTTATATCATATATAGCTTGTTCTTGTACTACTAAAATAGATAATGCATGATAGTGTCTTTTTGACTTTTTTAAATTATTTAAAATAGTATCAACTAATCCTTTAGCTATGCGAATATCTTTATCAGATATTAACTGCTCAAATTCTTCAGCATTAAAAACACTAATTTCAACCGCCATACTTTCCATTTTAAAATAAATTTAAGAACTTAGGATCAATACTTTTACCCTTTAATTGTTGTAACTTTTCATCATTTTTAAGCATTTTAGAAGCTAGTTTTTCTAAATGATGTTCTTTTTGTTTATCATAATCTTTAACTATCTTACTATGTTTTTTCTTTTTCATTCGATTATAAATATTACTTTTTTCTTGAAACCAGTGAATAAGGATCTTCATCTACCTTATTATCCCATTCTCCTAATTCATCTAGTTTCTTTTTATGGTAATCATCTAATTGAAAGTCTGAAGCATCTGTTGTATTATATACAATCGAATGTCCTTCTAATTTTTCTATGTCTTTCTCATTAAATACTTTACCAATATTTAAAAAATAACAATTATAACAAGACATTTGAGCATTTCCATCCTGAAAGTTGTTTTTATTTCCATCTTTAAAAAACATAATTAAAGGTAGTTTCCCGTCAATACTGCGCTTTTCATCATAACCACAATGATAGCACTGCTCAATTAAATACCCCGCTTCAATCATTTTAAATTTAACTTTTTCTAAATTAAAAGATGAAGCATCTACCCTACCATTTACTATATCATCAATTGCAGGTGCTTTTCTACCAAATGGAGTATCACTCATAAATTTTGGTATACCTTTCCCACTTTGGTTTTTATGTAACTCAAATAGTGATAAACCAGTTTCTTCATCCTTATATGATTTCATATATGGTTTTAGATGTTGATAAGAACAATTTAAATATCTAGCGGCAGCTAATACAGATTTAGTCTTAGCCATTGCTGCTAAACACATTTCTTTTGATATTGGTTTTGGTTTAGCCATTTACTTCATATGAATATTCAAATAATTCTTCTACTAATGCCTCTACATCAGTAAACCTACCAGCACTATACCCTTTCCAAGGTAAACCATATTTAGTTTTACCTTCATTAACTATACCTGCTATAATAAATACTTTTTGATCAAAATTATTTATAAATTCAGACTCAATTTCATATTCATGGTTTAATACTACTTTAGCCCCAGGTGGTAATTTTTTATCATTTATGCAAACTACTTTTTTCATTTAATCATCTAATTTATCAAATCCTTTATCTTTATTTTTTTCTCTTTTTTTAAATGCCTTAAATTCATCCTCTTCCATAATCACTAAATCAGTCCAAGTATGGTCTTTTGACCCAAACATTACAGGCACTCCACTTTTTGCCCCTACACTAGAACACTCTACACAAGTTTTTGTTCCAGGTAAAGCCTTTAATCTTAATGGGTTAATTGGTTTTTTACATTTAATACATATTTTACTTTTCATCGTATCGTTTTAAAAATTTTACTAATTGTTTTGGTGTTTTAATTATGTGTTCTTTTTCATTTTCATCAACTATAGGTAATATTTTATCATTTTCTGTTATACTTTCAAACACCCACCAAACTATAATATCTCCTTTTTTCTCTCCATATAGTTTATCTATAAGTTTTTTTATTATAGATAAATAATTTTCTTCATATATAAATAAATTAACTCCAGCTTTACTAACACCCATTGTTAAAGCTTCTATTTCACAAAGGCTTTCAATTAATTCTAGTAAAAACCTATCTTCTTTATTTTTAATACTTTTTTTACTCATTTTTACATTAATACCTTTACCTAATTTTTTAACAACTTGTTGAAATTTCTTTTCTTTCATGTTATGACAATTTAATATGTTTTTACTTCCAGAATACTTGTATAAATATTAAGGATAAAGATAGTAGAAGTGAAGTTAATGTTTTTAAGGTAATACCTTCTTTAAAAAACATTCCTACAAATAAAGCATATACTAATATTCCTACACCAAATCCAATAAAACGAGCAGGCCATAATGTACCATCAAAATGTTGAACTGTTTGTTTAGTTGCATATATATATAGATAAGAAATTGGTACACCAAATAACGCAAGAATAAAAGTATTTTTTTCAAACCAACTCCAAATAAATTGCCCATTTAGTTGAAACCAAGTTACTAAGTGAGCTCCTAAAAATAAAAGTAATCCATATATTAATCGCATATAATTAAATCGTTTTCATACGTTGTTAAATCGTTGATTTGAATTTTTAAATTGCCTAATTCAAATTCACCTACCTCTCCATTATCTTGAATTATTTCAGATAATTGTCCTATTAATTGCATATCTTGTTGTGTGAATTTGTCACCATTTATTTTAACAGTAATATTATCTTTAATGACATGTTTATTTGGATCAAATCCTTTAACTTTTTCATCTATATTAAATGAACTATATTTTTGTTCTTCTTCACTATATAAAACAAAATCAATTAAATCAACATAAAGATAACTACACCATGGTTCTAGTGCTTGTATTAATTGATAGTAACAATTTTCAACTACAAAACCTATTTCGTATTTAGGTGGTACAATTGGTTTCATATATTGATCATGTTTACAAAAGTGTCCCCATTTACGAATAAACTCTCTAGTTGATTTTTGATTTTGGGCTAGCCATTCATCTGTTTCTCTGTTCTTCATAAACACTTCACCATCTGGGTTTCGTTTTGCTCCATCAGCAAATCTTGAACCTCTACAAGTCATATGATAAACAAAACCATTCCAAGTTTGAACAAACTTAATCCCATCTAAATGAAAGCGATTAAATATGTCTGTGTCTTCTTTTGATTGTGGAGCAAATATGGGATCATGTCCTCCTATTTCTTGAAAGTCTTTTTTCCAAAACGCCCAAGGTGCAAATATACCTTCTGTTGTATGTCCTTCTGGAAATTTAAAAACTTGATCTTCTCCTTTTACAAATTTTAGTAGCTTATCTTCATTAAATTCTTCTGGTTCTATTCCACAATCCCAAATACACTTTTCAGGCCCATCTGGGTGTAATGGGGGTTCAATTCTAGTAAGTGATACAATTGTTTTTTCATTTTTCCATCGTTGTCCATTATCACCGGCATCAACTACAGTATACATATGTTTTTCAATAGCATCTAAAGCACCAGGACATAAATACATATCTGCATGATAAATCATACACATATCATGCGTCGCTACTTCATTAACTAATGTATCATATAATATTGTGTGACCTAAACGAGTTGGTCCTTCATTTCTAATTGCTTTGAAATGTGGGTCCTTTTCCATCATTTCTTGACACCATCCCCATGTACCATCTTTATTACTAAAATCATCTGCTACACAGATTTCTACTTCATGATCACCTTGGTTTTTTCGAATTGAATCGTAAGACCATTTAAGGTATTTAAGGTTGTTTCTACTTGGTTGTATTAAAGATATTTTCATATTAAAAATCGTTTAAAAATTGTCTTGCTAAAATATTAAAGGGGGTGTCTACTTCTTTTATTCTCTCTACAGTCATCCAGTCTTCCATAGGGTTATTAGGCCAATCTTTATAAAATTCATTCATAACACACCTATTCATCCATAAATGAATACAATATGACTCTTTTAAATCATCATTAGCTTTTAATTCCCCACCTATAGAACATACAATACTATTTGAATTATCCCACCCTTCACCTCTATAAAACCATTTTAAAGCAGCAGTATGGTAGAGAGGCCAAGTGAATTTTTTATAATTTTCAATAGTAATCAAATTAGGATATTTTTTAGATAATATATAAGGCATTTTTACTCCATGTCCCCCCCAATTATCATCATTAAAAGATTGAAAAGATTCTAACCAAATCCTACAAAAATCAGAATTAGGTTCAGCTAATAAGATAGCGTTTGTTAACTTTCCATCATTATCCCAAAATGCCCCTTCTTGTCCTATCACACACCCCCCTTCAGGTCCTTCTAGGTTTAAAAAAGGGGTAAAGGGTTTTAAACAGAGAACATCTGTATCTAGATAAATTCCTCCTTCTTCTATTAGAGCTTGGAGTCTTATTATATCTGCCTTGTGAGCAAAACGATCAACTTTATTTCCAAATATTTCAGTTGGGGATTGAATTTTTACAGGTGTAATATATTGTTTAGCTTTTTCCCATAATTCTCCTGTTGGTTCATATTGATAATAAAAATAAAAATTATCAGGTTTATTTACTTCATAAGCAGACTTAATAGATAAATATCTTATTAAATTAAAAGAATCAGCTCCAGGTCTTGGTATCCCATCTGAGTTTTGGTATGGTTGCCAGCCAAAATCTTTAGCTAATCCATATACCATATGAATATTATTAGGAATTCTACTCATAAAGGGATTTTTTAAAATTTTGTATATAATATACTAAATCTTTTTTAGGTTTCCAACCTAAAATTTCTTTAGCTAAATTATCTTCACATAAAGTCACTTTTGCCTCCCCAGGTTTATTATTTTCATATATAATACTATCATAATTAAACATTTCTGCTGTTTCTTTAATAGAATAATTTATTCCTCTACCAAGTTCAAAAATATATCCCCAAGCATTTCTTGTTTGGATTAATATTAGCGCTTCTATAATATCATCAATGTGGGTAAAATCTCTACGTTTAGATCCATCACCATAAATGGTTAAAGGTTTATTATCTTCAATACATTTTTCCCATTTACCTATTACTGTGCAATATCCTCCTTCTTTTAAGTGGTAGGGACCATACACATTATAAAATCGAGTAATAGTTGCTTTTAAACCATAATGAACTTTACATAACTCAACAATTTCTTCAGATATATCTTTTGAAAAAGTATAGGGGTTTTTATATTTTCCTGAGTGGTGGGAGCTAGATCCTGCAAATTGTAAAGGGGTATTGTTATTAGAGCAATACATACAAATATTAAAAGTAGCAGTAGCGTTAGCTTTAAAATAATTTAATGGTTCTTTAAAAGATGGTTGGATTCTTGCTATTGCTGCTAAATGATAAACCAAATCAAATTTACCAAATCTTGAATAATCTTTAATATTAGATATATCCTCTTCTATATATGTAGCTCCTTGTTGGTGATTGGTTTTTAATCCTGTATGGTAATTGTCAATACTTATTACTTCATGTTTTTCTTTGAGGAGACGTTTAATTAGGTTAGTTCCTACAAATCCTGCTCCCCCTGTTACTAATATTCTTCCCATTTTTTTATTGTTCTAATTATATAATTAACTTGGTTTTTATTTAAATTTTGATGTAGTGGTATGCATACAGTATGATTTGCAGCATATTCAGTATTAGGTAGAATTTCTTTACTTTGGTAAAATTTAACCCAATGTAGGGGATAATACCTAAAAGTAGTATATATTCCTTTGTTTTTTAAATATGTAGCAAATCCATCTCTATTTTTTGTTTGAACATGATACATATAATAAGAACTATTTACATTATTTGGTATATTAGGTAGAGTTAACCAATCTAATTTTGCTAGTTCTTTATTATACTTTTCATGTATTGATTTTCGTATTTCTATAAAATTGTCAACTTTCTTTAATTGTTCAACACCAATCGCTGATGTGATATCATTAGTGATAGATCTTCTGCTTGGGGAGGAGATATCAAACTCCCACCATTTTTCATCTATACTATTACTTAACCCACTAGGAGTTTCTAATCCCAAATATGTTAATTTTTTTAATTTTTCCGTATGAGATGAATCTTTTGTATAAATTAACCCTCCATCTCCTGTTACTAATATCTTCATAGCATCAAAAGACCAAACACCAAAATCACCTATAACCCCAGTATTTATATTGTCTATTCTTGAAAAAGGGCTATTAGCATTATCTTCAATTAATTTTACATTGTGTTGTTTACATAGAACGGAAATGTTTTTTATATCACAAGGAACTCCTGCATAGTGTAAAACTATTACTGCTTTTGTTTTTGGAGTGAATTTGTTTTTTATATGTTCAACTGTTGGGTTAAGAGTATACTTATCAACATCACAAAAAATAGGTTTAGCTCCTTTATTTATTATTGCATTTGCTATCCCCACAAAACTAATAGAGGGTATGATTACTTCATCCCCTTCTTTTATTTCTAATAAATCCATTATTTGGAATATCCCTTCAGTGCAGCAATTTACTGTTAAAAAATTATTTTTAGAAGGATAAGTATAAGCCACTCCATCAAATACAGAAGAAATTAATTTAGATGAGAAACTTTCTATAAATTCCTCTGTCTTAGGACCTTTACCTAACCATTTAGACTTAAAAACTTTTTTAATAGCTTTTAATTCTTCTTTTCCTAAACTATTTGAATATAACTGTATCAATCTACCCCCCTTTCTAATTCATAAAGATATTCTGAGTTTCTGTATTTAGGGGAAAGCCAAGTGATAGATTCTTTTCCGAATACTTTATTGATTTTATATATTGATAATGAAGGGAATAAATTCCCAAAACTTGATAAACCACCGGTTTTTGTATCAGCTATATCCTCTTTTCCTCTATAATAGGGTTTACCATTTTTATTAATATGTATAGGAACCCAAGCTTCTTTTCTGGGTTCAAATCCACCAACAGTTTCTAGGGTTTTATATTGTATACTTAAAAAACTTCCTCTAGCCATATACATTTCTAAAGGGCCTTCAAAAAAATGTTGGTTTTCATCTTTTACATAGTCTATACTTTGTTTATTGTCAAATTCTTTAGTTATTCCTATAGGTATTGTAACTAAAGGGTTATAAGCTTTATAGTGATGATCAAACCCATTCCCTACTACTTTATAACCTTGTTTTAATTTTTCTATACATTTTTTTATAAACTCCCAATTTTTTACAACTATATCATCATTCATAAAAAAACAATAAGTATCAGAATCTATACTTATATATTCAATGGCTTGTTGATATGCTACAATTTCTTCACCATGATTTGGGAATAATTTCCATTTAAAGTTATCTTTAATAAATTGAGTGGGTTCTTTATGGCAGGAATAGAATACATCTACATCTTGGTTGTTTTCATTTAACTCTTTAAGTCCTAATTCTAAAGAAGTTTGATTATAATACCATCCTACTACTATGAATTGTATTTTCATATTTTAAATTTATTTTCGTGAAATAAAAGTTTATAATTATCTTTTGCAAGATTACTACAATATAAGTAAAATTCTTGGTCATTCCTAAGTTCTTTAGCTAAATTTTTAGCTTCTTTAATATCTCCTATATCAATAGTTAAAGATGGATGACACATTTCTTGGGTGTCTAATCCCTTATACCCTATACAAGGTATCCCTAAGTAAGCACAATTTAAAGCAAAAGTACCAGCAGCATGAGTTCTCATTAAATGTATTCCTATTTTAAATTCATTTAACTTATGAATCCACTGTTTCCAATTCATATAAGGTAAATGTGTAACTAATGATTCTTCCCCATTTTGTTTTCTACCCATACTAGGTGCATATACTGTGTCTGTAATTTCTTGGGCTACAATATATGAATCAAACCCCCCATACCAATTAACAAAGTTACCCCCTATTATAACTCCATCTCTTTCAACCTCATCAATTTCCCCAACTGCATCTTCTATCATTAAAGACTTCATTATTCTAACATCCTTATGGTCTGTTAAACCTTGATAATAAACCTTATCAGATCTATTATGTACAAAAATAATATCAGATTCGATTAAAGTATTAAAATACCATGCTTGTTTTTCTAAAGAATAATCTTGAAAAAACCAATGGGGGCCTTCTTGCATTACTGCTACTTTATCACAATAAGATCTTATTACATTTATATCAAACTCAGGATTCTTTTTTGGTATTATTATAATACCTAAATCATATTTTTTATCAGGGCTTACATTTATATTCCAATGATCTGCTTCTAACATACACATCCATGCTATTTCTGTTCTCATATTTGGATGATTTCTAGAAACTTTACCCCCCCAGTTACCTTCTGTAAAAAATGCTATTTCCATACATCCTCCCATGTAAATGATTTATAATTAGGGTTAAATATATTATAACAATTTTGTTCACTCATTTTATTTGCATTAACATACCAACCATTACTTCTCCTCTTTTCATTCATAGTACCATCTTTTCTTTCACCTTTTATGTACATCCTTTTTTTAGGATGATTTCTATTATGTACTAATAAAATATTTTTGATTATATATTGTGGTATATTACCTAACACCTTATTTGTCATCTGCATAAATGCTGAATCTTCATGGACAAAGAAAACTGATTTAGGGATGTTAACACCTGATTTTATTATTTCAGATGATATAACTAACCCGCAACCATTAAATTTATGTTGGGGGGCTACTAATACTTCTAAATCTTCAGTCTTTTCATTAATTTGGTTCATTTCTTTTTTAGTCATTGTATATTTTAATGACCACCAGTTATCATAATCATTATCAATATGGGGTTTAACTGTAAAATCAGGGTGTTCTAGCATTTCCCAACTTTTATCCCACATCTTACAAGTACCAAAAAACGCTAAATATTTTGGATTATTATTTTGAAGGGATGTTTGATGTAGATTATCTAATATATTAAATGTTTGTTTGGGTATTAATGCATCAGATTCTCCCCACATTAAAACATCTACCTGTTCACAATATCTATCGTTAAACTTTCGTCTATAGTCAGATATTGTATGTAAATATTCTATATAACGAACATTTGCCAGTGGGTGGTAAGTATTACATATTGATTCAATTTTTTCAATACAATTATTTAATTGATCTTCCGATACACATTTTTCTAGATCTTGATTACCCACTATTGTAAAATCAACTATAACTTGTCCGTTATATTCATCTATAGCTTCTTTAATTGTTTCGATGTATTCTCCAATGATATCTACTTCATACCATTGTACTAAACAACCTATTGCAAATTTAGTTTTCATATAAATGTTTATAAGTTTTTTCCATCCAATAATAAGTTGATTTATTTTCCTTATTATTTGGAATACAATTAAATTGATAAATCCACCCACAACTAGTAAAAAGTAAATCTTCACCTAATAGTTCTTTTCGATTTAAATCCACCATATTATATTCATAAGGCAATAGTTTAAGATCTATACTATTTTTATTTGCTAAAATATTTACTGGGGTTTGATCTGTGCCTACATGGAGTTTTTCCATTTCTTTAAAATTCAAGGAGTTTGAATGGTATAAATCTATTACATCTTTAAAAAATTGTTTATGAGTTTTATTTACTATCATAAAACCACAATCTATATACTCCCAAAAAGGCATTTTATGACCCTCAAAAATATATTTTGAATAGTTTTCAATACTTCTAATAACCCAATCATAGCTTGCATCACAATGAACTCCTGTGAATTTATCTTCGGTTTGTTCAAAAAAATTAGGACAATTAGGGTGGATTATAGTGTCAGCATCGACCATTGCAATTTGGTTATATTCTATATTATTAGCTTCTAAGATATCAAATAAATAATATCTTTGCCAACAAATTCCCATATCTTCATGTGGCATTAAAAGATCATTAAGAATAAATATTTCAACATTGTTTTTGTTAGCCCAATACTTCCAACTATCAATTGAAAATTTATAAGGAGCTCTTCTAGAAGATGAAAATCTCCCTTCTCCTTTTAAATCAATGTCCATTATAAAAACTATATTTTTTTTCATGTGCTACAAATTACTCCTTCTAAATCGTTAAAAACTAAGCCTGTAGCTGTTTTAAAACCAGCATTAGCTCCTATTTTATGTTTAACTGTTATTATATTATTTTCTATTAACTCATCAATCCCTTTTCTTATGGTTTGGTTGGGGTTCCCATAATCATCCAAAATTATAAGAGGATTATTAAAATATTCTATTACTTTAGGTACATCTTGAATTATGTGATCATATGTGTGCCCTGCATCAATTACTACTATATCTGCTTTTGGGAATTTCCATTCTTCATCGTATAAATCTTGTTGGTAAAATTCTACATTGTTAATATCTTTACAATTATTTTTTGCTTGTTCTATATTCCATTCATCTTTATCTACACCTATAACTTTCCCAAAACACTCAGCGTATATTCTAGTAGTAGTACCTTGACAACACCCTAACTCTATCAATGTTTTATCTTTGTGTCCTTTTCCAAAATGTTTTAATATATCTTCTTTAAATTTTCTACTTGTTGTAAATTTATGAGTATCTTTATGTACAACTTTATCTAATATATTATCTGTGTAGTTATGTTTTGTCATATCCCAAACTTGTTTCATCAAGTTAGAACGATCATGCTTAGGTAATCCATTAAATATCCAATTATAACCATATTTGATAAAATGAGGGGTTGTATCTTCTTTTAATTGCCAGTTATATTGGAACATTTCCTTTCGGTGTAAATGTGTTAATTTAAAAGCAATAGGTAAATCAGTTTTAATATCAGTTTCATATATCTGTAGCCAGTAATTTAAAGGGGTTTGTTCAGTACCTTTTTTGACTATATTGTCTTGGAGTTCACAGAAAGCATCAATGTTATCATAATATAACTGTTTAAAAGATTTAAACATTTTTTTATGTATTTCATTAAATATTATAAACCCTGAATTGATATATTTGGTTCTGTCTAGTTCAAATCCACCAAAAATTTCTTTATACCCAACAATAGAGTCATTAGTCCATCTCATATTATCTACATCTCTCCAACCAACAAATTTTCTATCAGTTAATTCAAAAAAATTAGGAGCATCCCATTTATACATGCATGAACTATCAACTAAAGCTATTTGATCATATTCAATCCCTCTTTTTTCTAATTCATCAAAAACAAATATAGCTTTTTGCCAATTTATCCTAAACTTAAATAAATCTTTTTCTATAGGAGTATCAATTTCAACAAAGTGACAATCAAATCTTTTGCAAAAATGTTTCCAGGTGTTTTTTGAATACTCAAAATAATCATAATCTCCATATTTATCTTTGTGATCGGGGTTTACTACCCCAACCCAATATATAACGTTTTTTTTCATAATAGTAATTCTTTAGGAAATGCTTTATTTTCTGATTGCATATCGTGTAACATTTCATTATTTCTTTCTTTAATTAAAGATAAAAAATTACCATAGTTTTCTAAACCTGTTTTATTCCAAGAAAACGGATGAGTATTAATTTGTAATCTTTTAACTTCATTAAAATTTAAATCTATAGGATGCCCAAATGACCATTTATGGTTTGAATCTGATAGGTAGGTCACATTTAATTTGTTAGGTTTAGTATGGTTAAAATAATGAAAATATTTTTTCCCATTACAATTAATAAGCCCAGGAACATCTAAATACCAAGATAACAACTCTGGTTTTAGGTTAGGTCTGTGAAATGCAAATCTATCAATTTTAAACCCATAATATTTTTCAAATGTATTAGTTTCTAAAAGAATTTCCTGGATTACTTCATCTTTACTTTTAAACAGATTAGGACATATGTGTAATCCAATTTCATGGCCCAACAATTTAATTTCATGAATTAGTATAATATTTTTATCTGAGAGGGCATTATATGTGTTATTTCTTAGTTGGACTGTGTAAGTTGAATTAATTCCTAGTTCTTGTTCTATTTTAGCTAATTTATATGCTCTGTCTAATGAAAACTCAATATCATGTCTTACTACACAGTATTTTTTAGTTTCTTTAGTAACATCAGCAAAATCCATTATGGGTAAATGGGATTTAACTAATTTAATAGTATTTTTATATTCATTATAACTAAACATCTTTATATTTTTTTATATAATCACTACAAATAGCATAACATCTTGTTATGTCCCCCTTATATCCTAACTCAGGTAACACACATACACTATTAGAATATAATAATTTATTTGGATAAGTCCAAATAAACCCTTTAGAGGTCAAAATAAAATCATCTTCTTGATGCCAAAAACAGTGAATAAGATCATATTTTCTCATTTCATGTAGAGCTTCACCGTTTTTAGCGTGACACCAAAAACTATTATTCAAAATATAATTGGGGGTGATTTTATATTGTGGTTTATCATGACCTAACCAAAAGCTATTATCTACCCACCAAACATCGATTTCTACATCATACCCCATCTTTAAAGCTTTTTCTATATAGTGGGGTGAATTTTCATTATTCGGATCTTTACCTTCTATATTTCCTCTATGTGATATTAACTTCATTATATATCTCTTAAATCTATATAACCTTTTTTTAAATTAGGTAAATTATTAATAAATTTTTTAGCTACAACATCAGCAGTGTCCATATTATTAAACATTTGTTGAAATTTTTCAACTGAGGGGAAATTATTCTTGTCTAGACTGTTAATATAATTTTGCATATCTGTTTTTATAATACCCGGTGCTAAAGAAGTAAAATTAATATGGGGGTGTTCTTGGGCATATGTTGATAATAGTTGTTTAAAAGCAGATTTTGAGGTACAATATAATGACCAACCATGGTATGATTTTAATGCTGCGCCGGAAGATATTCCGATAACTTGCTTTAAGTTAATTTTGTTAAGTAATAGTCTATCTAAAATGACTTTATTAGCTAAAACATTAACATTAAATGTTTTATTAAATTGGTCTATAGATAGGTTAGAAACCTTATTTATTTCTCCCAATATTCCAGCATTAAGAATAACTATATCAAAATTTAAAACATTTTTAATAAAATCTTTAAAATTTATAGTTAATTCTTCTAAGTTATTAAAATCAATTTGGAGGTGTTTTATATTCAAATTTGTTTTTCTTCTACTAGTTCCATACACAGTATCTCCTCTTGCAATAAATTGTTTAGCAAGTTCATAACCTAACCCTGAACTAGTTCCTGTTATTAATATATTCATTTTATATAATTTTCTAAAAGATTTTTATCAAAATTATCTCTGTGTAACCCTAATACTGTGGGACAAAATGAAATAAATGTGTTCATAGGTATTTTTAATTTTATAGCTTGGGTAGCGTAGTTATCTGTAATACCATGTCTGCCTGTTATCATATAGAAAGGGGAAACAGTTTTTTTAAATAAAGAATCATAATACTTACTAATAAATTGATTTAATAATAAAGCTTGATTATCATTCAGAACTTCTTCTAATTTTAAATTTCCAGCTCCTTTTCCAAGACCCATTATTGAAGTATCACATACATCAATATAAGGACTTTCATTACATTTAATATAATTCATATAAGCTTTACCTGTATGGTTATGTAAGTGGAAACATGTTTTTTTGTTTGATTCTTTTATCCTTTTGAATTTTTGTTCATATTTTAAGATATCTTTATTTAAATTTAAATGACCATGAGTATCAGCAAAACCAATTACTTCAAAATTAAATTTAAGTACTTTATCTAAAACACCATTTAATTCATCACTAGTATAATTAGTAGTATTAAAAATATTAAATGCAATATCTAGGCCTGTATATTTTTTTAACTCTATGGCAAACTTTAAAGCATCATCTATCATATCTTTTCTTGCAGTCATTCGAATCATCTTAATTTCATTTTGATCACTTGTTGGGTAATCATTTAAATCTTTACTACAATAGTGATAATCAATCATCACACATACATTTTTTCTTCCTTTTCCTCCTGTTATCTGTTTAACAGTATCCATATTTAAATTAAAAAATCTATTTTGACTTTTTGAAGACTGCTTCCAGTAACCTAATTCCATACAACTTACTCCTAGTTCAGATACTAAATTATAGTATTCTTGGGCAAACTTCATTGGCCAATCAAAATCACAAGTAAAACCTCCATCTCTTAATGTTACATCTATTATTTCCATCCTTTATATACTATTTTTGCTAGTTTTAAATCATTATAATTATCTATTTCAATATCTTCAATAGGGGGTAAAGTATAAAAATAGGGATTTTTTCCTATTCTGTTATTATTTTCCTTAAATGTTTTCTTTTTAAAAATAAAAAAAGCACCATTTGACATAATAATAGGTTCTAAATCTTGGGTTTTTTGAACAACATATTTGTTAAAATTGATAGGGTTTCCTTTATAATAGGAAAATTCTTGATGTTTTGTTACTGAATGGATACTATCATATCCTTCATAGAGTTTTATTGTGGCATCTTTTATGGTATTTTTTTTCAAAAAGGGAGATGTTACATGAGGAGTAATTATAATCTCATTCTCATCTTTAACATACATGTCTAAAAAATTATCTATCATCATCAAAACCGGACTTAAATAGCTTTTATTGTTATCCTCGTAATCAATAAATTCTTGTTTTCTAGGATAAGCTGTTACCCAAGATAAATCTTTACATTCTTCAATTATTTTTAAACTATCTGTATCTATATAAACTTCTTCTCCTTCTAATTCATATATTAAATGTTTCCATAAAGGTATTTCTCCTATATTTACAAAATTTTTGTTTTTTACTCTTTCTGAGTGTTCTTTTATGATAAAAAAATATTTCATTTATTTTCACCTAAATATGTTACAAGTACTTCACGATCTCTATTAGGGTCCAATTCAACAATGAAAATTTGTTTCCATTTACCTAATTGAAGTTTTGAATCAATTACAGGAACACTTTCAGAAGAACCAAAAAACATTGACCTAATATGGGAATGGCCATTAATAGGTTCATTAATAGGAACATCACCTCTTAATGAAATCATATCATGTAAATATTTAGTATTTTTTTGTTTCCCTTCAGGATCTTTTGATGATGGTGCTATGGTATCTAGAAAAAATCTTACATCTGCATGGTGTAATAGTTCATCTTCCGTTAACCAAATACAACAAGTAGTATGAGGGGAAAAAACTGTTACAACTCCATCAGTGCATTTATTTTTGTCTAAAAATGATTGAACCTGTGGGGTAATATTTGTAAATAGTTTATCAGTATTAAATTTTATAGATGTATTCATATTTCTTCTATTCTTTTTGTTTTATCACAAATTAATAAATCATAAGCAGGTTTTTTACCTACACTTAAATGGTGGTATAAACAACCCCATTCATCTAACTGGTGTCTGGTTATTTCATTCCAATTTATTCCAGTAACAGTTCCTCGGGCTGTCCAATAAGTTATCTCATTTCCTTCTTTATATAATATATTAATTTTTTTTATGTTATCCAAATTTGGTTTAGCGTTTTTATAATTTCTTTTCCTAGAGAATTTATCTAATCCATCTTCATAAAAACATATAGTATCATCTATGTCTACAAATATATTCATATTTTCTGTATTATTTTTTTATCACCATATAAACCAATTTCTTTCCAATTAGATTCAAAACTATCTCTAGATATTATTTCATCTACTGCTCCAACAACATCCATCCATTGAGTACCATCATCAAATGACATTTTATCACTATTCCATGCTTTATCCCTTAATCCCCCAGACCAATAATCATCAAAAACAACAATTCCTTTACTTGATATTAAAGAAGAATAGTTATCCCAATCTTGTAGTACTCCTTTTTTAGTATGATCACCATCAATAAAAAGTAAATCAATAATAGGGTACTTTAAATGTATATAATCTATAACTTCTTTATTATGAGAAGACCCTTTAACTAATTCAAATTTATAGTTATGGATGTTGTTTTGATTTATATTATTAATTATTTTTTCTTTTGTATTAATTCCATATTGTTTATCTATATGACCATCTTTGAATGGGGTATTTTCTCCTATTAATTCTGGGTAGAAACCTTCAAACATATCAATAGAAACAAATTTAGATTTGTGTTTATCTTGCATCATAGTTAATAAAGCCCCACCCCAAAAAGTTCCAATTTCTAATACATTTTTACATTTTTCCCCCATTAAGTTTTTTATTAAATAGAGAGAATGAGTAAAAGAATCACTTTCTTGTCGAGCTACTTTTCCTGTTATGTTTTGATCTAGCTTATCAACTATGTTTTTAGCTAAGTTTGTTGATTTATGGTTTTGTATTTGGTTAAATTCCATTTTTATTTTATTAAATTATTTAGATTTATATATTCTAGTTCTTTAAACCTGTTTGTAGGATCACAATTTTTTAATTTTATATTTTTAGGATTAAGAATATTTAAAACATGAGAATAATTAATCCAATCTCTATATTTTTTTGAGGAAGAACTATCATAGAAGTGATCATAACCTGCATCACACCCTAATAAGTATATTTCTTTAAAACCTAAATAGACAGCTAAGGGTATAGCTAAATTATCAACAGTACTCCCTCCATATGTAGAATGATAATTTAATTCAGGGTCCATATAATATTGATCAGTTTTTAATAGTTTGGTTTTATCATTATTCATATGGTTAATATGAATACCTGAATGTTCTTTATGAAGGAGGGTGTGGGTATTATATTTTGGGTCTATATCCACAGGAAAACAAGTACACCCCGGACTAGAAGTACAATTTCCTTTTCCTGTCATAGTACATCCATTATTTAAAACGTATGTCCCCTTACCAATTCTATCATTAAATATATCATCATAATGTCTTCTAATTACCGTTGTATCACTTAATACTACATAATCAGGAGATAAATCTTTTTTTAGTAAAATTAAATTGATCCCTATAACAATTTCATCTTTTAATAGAGACATATCAATATTATTTAGTGAAGATCCTGTTCCTACAATAAAACATCTATTTTTTTTTCCTTTAAAAAGATTTTTTTCTATTTTAGTTTCCATAATTTTCTAAGTAATACTTTAAATCTTCAGGTGTTCCTAATCCCCACATTCTATTAATTTTAAAAGTTCTAATTTGTTTATTATCTTGTATAGCTTCATTAAATACAGGACAAACATAAAATTCATTATTTACTCTTGTATTAGATTTTATCATCTGTTCAGAGTATTTTACAAAATCAGACCCATGTTTCCAATAGTAGTATCCTACAGTAGCAGTACTTGATATTGGGTTTTTTTCAGCAACTTCAGTTACTAAACCCTTTTCATTGGTTTTAGCAAAGCTCCATTTAGGATGGGTTGCTGTAAAAGATACAATCCCACCATCTGCATCTGTTTCATTCATCTTATACATGAACTCATTAGAATCCCATTCTACAAATTGATCTGAGTTTGCAAAGAATAAAGGATCTTCATTGTTTATATATTCTTTAGCTAATAGTGCTGTACAAGCAGCTCCTTCTGTCATTTTATCTACTTCTACAATTTTACAATTTGGGGTAATCAAATTTAAAAGAGTGTCTAAGTTGTATTGATCTCTATGGTTTTTTTGCACTACAAATATAAAATTAGCATCAATATTTAAATTCTCAACAACAAGTTGTATCATAGGTTTACCTTTTACTTCTATTAATGGTTTTGGAAAAGTATATCCTGCTTTCTGGAATCTACTTCCAGCCCCAGCCATTGGAATTAAAACATTCAATTTCTTGTCTACCCATTTTGGCTTATCTTTAGATTCTCCCATTTCTACTTCTTTTATTTTTTTGTTTATATTATCGTATGTAACTTCTGTTGGGTTCTTAACTCTGAGTATGTGTGAATTAGATCTGGAGGCTGCTAATAATCCATATGGTGAATCTTCTACGATCAAAGTTTCGTTTGGTAAACAACTCATCATCGAGATAGCTTTCCAATACATTTCTGGGTGTGGTTTTGAGTTTTTTACATCTTCATTAGATATTATAAGGTCCATATACTCCATTATACCCAACTTAGATAAAACTGTTAATACCGTCTTTCTAATAGAGTTGGAACATACCGCTATTTTATAACCCTCATTTACAAGAGACCCCATACATACAGTTAACTGGTTTGATGGTTTTAGTTTTTTAAGAGCTGCTAATGTGTATTGTTGTTTTTTAGTCCAAATACTCTCATGCTTACTTCTTGGTAACTTTTTTAAGTTACTCAACATATTTAGTTTTTCGTTAGTTTTTAATCCATCATAAATTGATAAATGATCGTTCCAGCCTATACGGTAATTAAGACCTAAAGCTTTATTCAGTGAATTGTAATGTATGTTTTTAGCTTCTACTAAAACTCCATCCAAATCAAATATGATTAATTTAAGTTTATTCATTATTTTCTTACTTTTTCATAATTTTTTTCGAACCAACATATAGTTTCTTTAAGCCCTTCATATAGTGGTGTAAACTCAAAGTCTGGTAGGTAGTGTTTAATTTTGGAGTTATTTGATGGTTTTCTATATTGCCCATCTGGTTTATTGTTATCCCACTTAACTTCACCTTTAAAGTTCATTAGCTCAATAACTATTTCTACAACTTCTTTAATTGATATTTCTTCTGAGGTTGATAATATGATTGGTTCGTCTTCATTATAATTATCTAACACCCATTCTGTTAATTTAACTACATCTTTATTATAAATAAATTCCCTTAATGGTTTGCCACTTCCCCATATTATTAGGGGGGTATTAGTTTCTCTAGCAATATAACACTTATGAATTAAAGATGGTATAACATGACCATTTTTAATGTCAAAGTTATCATTAATACCATAAATATTTGTAGGTATAACTGATTTGTAATTTAGACCATATTGTTCTCTATAAGATCTAATTTGAATATCAGCCATTCTTTTAGCGTAGGCATAAGCATCATTACTAAAATGTGGTGGACCTAAATGAATTTTGTTTTCTGTAAGTGGGTATTCTACATTATCAGGGAAAACACAAGTAGATAAAAAACAAACTAAATTCTCTATACCGTGTTTTCTTGCGGATTCAATAACATTAGTATTAATCATAATATTGTCATAAAAAAATTCACCTTTATGATTTATATTACCCATTAAACCACCAACTTTAGCGGCACAATGTATGACAGAGTTTGGGTTGATTTTATTGAACATTAGATGTGTTAATGCCGGGTCTATCAAATTATAATCTTTAGAAGTTACTTTAATATATTCACTTCCTTTAAACTGTGATCCAACTAATCCATTACCACCCGTTACTAATACTTTTTTTATCATATATCTAAACTATTAACTTTTTTATCTCCCTTTTCCCATTCTTCTCGTAAATAAGGAAATTTATCGTAATAGAAATCTAACCAGTATTTAATCATTTCATCCAGCATTGTTTCAAAGGTATATTCATGCTCCCAACCTAACTCTTTTATTGCTTTTGAACAATCACCTTTTAAGAATCGTAACTCTTCTGATCTGTAATATTTTTTATTTTGGGTTACATAGTCTTTCCAATCTAAATCTAATTTATTAAAAACATATATAACTAAATCCTTTACCGTATGAGATACTCCAGTTGAACATACAAAATCATCTGGGTGGTTATGTTGGAGTATTAGCCACATTGCGTATACATAATCTTTTGCATGGCCCCAATCTCTACTAGCATCTAAATTTCCAAGTGCTAATTTCTTTGATAATCCTAGTTTGATCTTAATAGCCTCCTTTACTACTTTATTAGTTACAAAGTTTGTACCTCGTCTTGGGGATTCATGGTTAAATAATATTCCATTTGATATAAACATGTTATATGCATTTCTGTAATTTCTACATATATTATATCCATATACTTTTGCACATCCATAGGGTGATACTGGATTCATTGGGGTTGTTTCTCTTTGGTATCCATCATCATCTATATTATTACCAAACATTTCTGAGCTGCTAGCTTGGTACATTTTTGCTTGAGGGCATGTCAAACGGATTGCTTCCAATAAATTTAATGTACCCATTGCAATTGAGTTTGTTGTATAAAGAGGTTGATCAAAACTAATTCTTACATGAGATTGAGCAGCAAGATTATATATTTCATCAGGTTTACACAATTGTAATACACGTATAAGTGAGGACATATCTGTCATATCAGCATATTCTAATTTAATTTTATTAAATATACTATCAGGAATACGTGCTGTTTGATTTTCTGCTACAGAATTTCGTTTTAATATCCCCCATACTTCATACCCTTTTTTTAATAAAAATTCTGTAAGGTATGAACCATCTTGTCCATTTATTCCTGTTATTAGTGCAATTTTCATATTTTTTTTAAATTTACTCTTTACTTAAATAAATAGCCGATAGTTTTTTATCTTTTAGATTACTAATAAGGGAATGAGTATTCATTTTATATTTATATTTATTGGATTTTAATACCCTTTCAGACCATTCTAAATCTTCTCCTTCTCCCCATATTAGGGTTTCATCTTGTGGATGTTTTTCCATTACATGTTTTTTTGCAACCCAATACCCTCCTGATATGTACATAAAATGAGTTTTTTTATATGTGTAGGGTGGTAATACTATTTTGTGATTAGCACCATACCCATATTTGGGCTCTAAAGTAATAGGTCCATCATAACATAAATCAGGATCTGACCATACACACCAGTCTCTATATCGGGATTTATTGAGGTTTTGAATTTTATTCATGCAAATATCCCAATTATCTCCAAATTCTTTAAATCCCTCATACCAATAATTATCAAAAACTAAATAATCATGCATGTAAACTATATTATTATATCTAGCATGTTTTGTAATAAGATTTTTCTTTTTGGTAATCCATCCGGGTTTAGATGATTCATCAAATTTGAAGTGTCTGGTGTTTTTGGTTTTATTAACTGTATCTCCCCCTATTATGATGATTTCATATTTATCATTAGGGATATTCATATTATAAATGGATTCAACAACTTTATTGAGGTATTGACTTTTATTTGTTGTAACTATTCCAAATGTAAACTTCATGATTTTTTTTTAGGTAATTTTATTTGTTTTTTATCCCAATCTTCTTCAGCCCAATAAACAAAAGGATCCTTTTTTTTAATATCTTTTATTTTTTTCTTAAAACTTCTATTTTTAGAAAAAATATTTTTTAAATAAGTTAATATGTTTTTTATCATAATCTTTCAACTAAAATGTTAACATCTCTAAAATACAAATAATCTATACTAGTTCCCAGAAAACAATTAATAGCATGTTCGGGGGTTTCAACTATTGGTTCTCTATCATTAAAACTTGTATTTAGTACAATAGGTATTCCTGTCTTTTGTTTAAATTTATTAATAAAACTATAATACCATTTATTATCATTTTTAGTAACTGTTTGTAATCTAGCACTACCATCAAAATGTACTACAGCTGGAACTTTTTCTCGAACTTCTTCTTTAAATTTTATAACTGCAGTCATATAAGGACTACTAATATCATATTCAAACCAATCTTTAACATCTTCTTTTAAAATAGAAGGAGCAAAAGGTCTAAACCATTGTCTATGTTTTACTTTTTTATTAATGATATCTTTCATTTGGGGGTTTCTAGGATCCGCTAATATACTTCTATTTCCCAGGGCTCTTCTACCTGATTCTGATCCTTCTCCAAATATTGAAATTACATTATTATCTGTTAATAAATCAACTACATAATCATCAGTAACCTTTTTAAATTTTATTTTATCTTTATTGTTTTCTAATTCTTTAAAAATTGAATCTTCATGATAAGTATAACCTAAATAAGTAGGGCTATTATCTTCCCATTTTACTCTTGGTTGATTCATAAACCTTTCATCATGCCATAATATTTGACAAGCTCCTATGGCTAATCCTGCATCATAAGGAACAGGGGGAACATAAATATTTTCTACTGTTCCTTCATACCATTCATATAACTTCCCAATTAGTACTGAGTTTAGGGATACTCCTCCTGCTAGACATAAATTTTTAGGTTTATATTTTTTAATGTATGAATCTATCTGTTCTTTAATTTTTTCCTCTGATGCTCTTTGGATAGCTGCTGCTATATTAAATTTATCTTGTTCTGTTCCATTTTTTATTATTTGTTGGAATTTGTTTGTATTAATGCTTTTATTATGAATTCCATTTTTAAAATCCTCAAAGTATTTATTGCTGTCTCCCATACAAGCCATAGCCATAATAGTTCCTGCTTGATTTCCATAGGGGTAACCTGTGGGAAGATTAAATATATTTTCTAAACATAAATTCCATGTAGCTCCAATATTAAATTCATTTATGTCTTTAATATGTAGTCTATCTATCTTAGTCCCTTTACCTAATGATATAGTAAAAGTTGTAATTATAGTTTCTTCATTATAATTAGCATTTGAATGCATATTTGGGTCTTTAAAATCCCACCCCCCTGCATCTATTGTAATTATTAAGGCATCATCAAAATTACTTGAATAAAAAGCATTAGCAGCATGGGTTTGGTGGTGACCAAAATAGTAATACTTTCCTTTATTACGGTCTATAATATTATTCATCTTTTTAAAGGTGTCAGGATACCTTTCTGTTATTCCTCCTTTCCACCCATCATGCATATTACAAAAATATTTTATATCTTCATAACCATCATAACTTTGAAATAAAAATTCTAATGCATCACCAAGATGTTCTTTTTTTCTAGAAAATCTTTCAAGCTCGTTATGGATAATGGGAACTCCATCTTTAAGCACACAATAAGAACAATCATGTCCTGAGTGGAATCCTATAATTTTTTCTGTTTTTTTCATGTTAATTTGATTTTATTTATAATAAAAAGATTTTAAAAATATTAAACTATTCTTGAATTAAAGACATTATTACCTCATCACAAAACTGACTCTGGGCTTGGTTAGATGGGTGTCTATCATTTCTTATGTGGTTTGTGTTGTGTCTGCTCCATTTATCTTCAGGTAGGTTTTTTCTTATCCATTCATTCATTCCACCATATTTTTTTATCGGGGGAGTATTATATTCATATGAAGGGTATAAACATTTATCATTTTTAATTATTGATAATTCAAATGAATTCCAATGTTCAGCTTCATAAAACCAAAACCTTGATACATCTATACCATAATCTAACAAATTCAAATCATTTTCAAAAATATTCCATCCTGTAAGCATCATATACTCTATTTTGTGGGAAGATAAAAATTTTTGAGCTTTATGAATATTTTCCAAAGTATTATTTAATGCTTTTTCTTCACTATGATGATTTTTAAAGTAGTCTTCCCATATTTTATTATCACCTTTTACAATACGCTGTGTAGATAAAAGCCATGTGTTGTGTTTAGTTGAATACATGGAATGTCTATCTACTCCACTCCATTGCACTACTACAAACATATCTTTAATTGGAGTATCCTTATCTATTAATTCATTAACAATAGAGACTAAATTTCTATAAATAGTACCATTATCAAGAGCAGACTGGCTTATATTATGTATATCAAATGATGATTTTTCATTAATAAAAAAAGGGTAGGATTTATAATTCTTAGATAAGGAATTTTTCTTTTCCCATGAATTTAAACATGTACTATCAGTTGACATACTACATCCTGATATTATTAGTTTTTTCATATTTTATAAATTTGTTTTAAAAGATTTTGTTCTTCTTGTTTAAGATATTTAGGAGAAGAGCCTTCTGTTGAATAACTCCAATCCGACCTCAATTCACCTCCTTTGTAAAGGTGTGTATAATCTAAAGGGGAGGGTTCTGTCCCTATTATTTTCCACCCATCATTAATTGATTTTTTGGATCCATTAATCTCCCAATCCCATAGATTTTTGGAATCTTTTAGGTATTTTAAAAAATATTCCCTATTAAAAATAGAATAAACAATAGATAGTTTGTAAGGTACTCCCTCATGGTTTTCAAATAATCTAATATTTTCCCCATTTATATCTATGTTATCTATCGTATAATTAGACCTTCTAGCATTAGATAATGTAATACTACATCTACCAATATTAGGATTTAATTTAAATGTGTTTTCTAAATAGTCTATAACATTTTGATTTACTCTAGATATCAAAGGTTGATCATCTACTCCTATAATAAAATGTTTATCTCCTATATTATCAAAATAGTTAAATAATTGTTGACAATAATCATTTGGTCCTGTGTCATTTCCTAAGGAAACAAATTTAGCAAATTTATAATTATAAGTTGGTTTTTTATACCCTAACACTATCACACTAGATTCTGGCCAGTATTTAGGGAAAAAATAATCAACCATTTGCATGGTTTTATTGACTAATTTATCACAAGTACAAATATATGTCTTCATACTAATTTAATTCATTTAAAATATATTCTAAACTTTGAGAGATTTGATTTTTATAGGTTTCCATTGTACTCCTTGTATTAATTAAACCTAATATTTCAGTATTTGCTACAAACATATCTACTACTGATCCTATATCTAATACAATTTTATTAATACCTAAATCCCATAATCTAGAGGCTAATACTCTAGAACTAAATCCTGTTGCTAATATTATAACATCAACATCATCAATAACTTTTAAAAGCTCAGGATACCACTCATCTATGTTTTCATAACTATTAGTACTTGGAGTCTGTATATGATGTTCTATATTACCTAATATAGT